>Ga0308010_1000025_pt1 | contig 162423 bp, 163 predicted proteins | sample Neamet129_FD_202368 | JGI IMG/M metagenome (GOLD analysis project Ga0308010, IMG submission 202368) | Marine microbial communities from water near the shore, Antarctic Ocean - #129 | ecosystem: Environmental > Aquatic > Marine > Unclassified | place: Southern Ocean | collected 2014-07-24 | reverse complement strand
TAGATGAAATCAGAGAAGGTGACCAAGTTGAATTTGACTTACAAGAAGGAAACAAAGGATTAAATGCAGTTAACGTAAAAGTTATATAATTTTATATTCAAATATTTTCAGAGAAAGCCCATCTTATAAAGTTGGGCTTTTTTCTTGCTCAAAATTTAAAATTATTATTTTGCGTAAGCTTAACTTAAAATTAGAGGTACATAGCTAGAAACCAATTTACAAGTAGCTATAATAAACCCCAATAATTCTGCATATAAAAAAGGCAATCACTATAAAGTGTTGTTACCTTTGCAAACAAAAAATATTACATGTCAAAACAGTTTTCAGATTTAGGAATCAATAAAGAATTGCAACAGAGTTTAGCAGCTTTAAAAATTGCCATTCCAACAGAAATTCAAGAAAAAGTAATTCCGGTTGTACTAAATCAAAAAGAAGATGTTGTTGCATTGGCAAAAACAGGAACTGGTAAAACAGCAGCTTTCGGATTGCCATTATTGCAACTTATTGATATAGAAAAAGAGAATATTCAGGCTGTAATTTTAGCTCCTACAAGAGAATTAGGTCAGCAAATAGCTAGTAACTTAGAAGCATTGGCAAAGCACAGCCCTAAAATTTCTATTGCTACCATTTGTGGTGGTATTCCTATTAAACCTCAGATAGACCGTTTAAAAGAAACAACACATATTATTGTTGCTACACCAGGAAGATTAGCCGATTTAGTAAAAAGAGAGGCAGTTGATATTAGAAACATCGCTTACTTTATATTAGATGAAGCAGATGAGATGGTTACTGCTTTAAAAGAGGGCTTAGATAGTATTATCAAAGAAATTCCGAAGGTTAGAAGAACCTTACTTTTTACGGCGACTATGCCAGGTGCTATTAAGCAGTTAGTTCAAAACTATATGTCTAAGCATGTAGTTCAGATAGAAGCAAATATGGCAACCGTTGGCCATCAAGGTATCGATCATCAATACGTTATTGTTGAGCCTATTGAAAAATTAGAGGTTTTATTACATTTTTTAAACTCTAAAGCAGGCCAAAGAGGTATTATTTTCTGTAAAACGAAAGCAGCAGTTAATAAGTTAGCCAAAAACTTAGCCATAAATAAATTTTCTTCGGGTGCTATTCATGGGAGCTTAACCCAAGGAATTAGAGACCGTATTATGGGGCAATTTAGAGACGCACATATTGACATTTTAGTTGCTACAGATTTAGCAGCGCGTGGAATTGACGTAAAAGATCTTTCTTATGTTGTAAATTATCATTTACCAGACACTTATGATGCTTACGTGCATAGAAGTGGTAGAACAGCTAGGGCAGGAGCAAGCGGATTGTCTTTAACAATTATTCAGAAAGAAGAGGCCCAAGATATCTCTGATTTTGAAAAAGCTTTAGACATTAGATTTGACGCTTTTAAAAAGGCAGATGCAAAAAGTATTGAAGAAAGCAACGGTTTAATTTGGGCAAATAAAATATTTAAAACAAAGCCAAATCGTGCTGTTTCAGAAGATTTTAAATCTCAGATTAAAACAATTTTTCATCATTTAACAAAAGAAGAATTGGTAGACAAGATTCTGGCAAACTATATTGCAACTGCAAAGACAGCTACAATGCCCTCAGAAATTTCAAAAAAGAAGAAAAAGAAATAGTTTATCTTACCATGAGCGAGTTAAAAACAAATGAAGAAATAGCATCTTGTATTGCTACCATTCAAAAGTTATTGGAAGATACCAATCAACTTTTTGAAATACCAGAAGCACAAAGAGTAGCTCTTTTTAAGGTTGCTGGAGAATTATCTCGTCCAAATCGTGATGAATTTCAACGCCGTAGAAAAGATGCTAAAAAGGCAGCAAAAAGAAAGCAAATAGAAAGCGACAAACATGCAAGAAAATCTACAGGTATCCGTTCTGCAAGAGAATCTGCTTTATTTGTGGCTCCTAAATTATTGGCTGCAGCTTCAATTTCAGAAGAAACACCAGAATTAGAATCGCCAAGAAACTGTTACGTTTGTAAGGCAGTATTTACAAAATTACATCATTTTTATGATACTATGTGTTCTGATTGTGGTGATTTGAATTATGCAAAACGTTTTCAAACGACAGATTTAAAAGATCAAGTAGCCGTAATTACTGGCTCTCGTTTAAAAATAGGATACCATATTACTTTAATGTTATTGCGCTCTGGTGCAACGGTTGTTGCCACAACACGTTTTCCTGCAGACTCTGCCATTCGTTTTTCTAAGGAAGAAGATTATAAAGATTGGGGAGATCGTTTGCATATACATGGCTTAGATTTAAGGCACATACCAAGTGTAGAGATTTTTTGTAATTACATCGAACAAAAATATAATAGATTAGACATTCTAATTAATAATGCCGCACAAACAGTAAGAAGACCTGCTGGTTTTTATTTCCATTTAATGGAAAATGAAAAGAAACCAATTAATCAATTACCAAAGTTAGCGCAGACTTTACTAAAAGAACATGCTTATTGTTTAGAAGAACTTTCTAGTTTAAGCGTTTCTACAGCAAAAACAAGTAAAAATAACGTGTTACCAGTTACTTGGCACGGGCCAGAACCAGGAATAGGACTAAGAAACTCTGCAGCATTATCTCAAATACCGTATAGTTTTGATAACTCTCTGCAAACAGCTGAAGTATTTCCTGAAGGTGAGTTAGATGCCGATTTACAACAGGTAGATCTAAGAAAAACAAATAGCTGGCGATTAAGATTGGGCGAAATTGAAACCACAGAAATGGTAGAAGTACAATTGGTAAATGCTGTAGCTCCTTTTGTATTGTGCAACCGGTTGTCTAATTTAATGATGAAAGAGAATACCGGTAAAAAACACATTATAAATGTTACTGCCATGGAAGGTAAGTTTCACCGATTTAAAAAGGTAGACAGGCATCCACATACAAATATGGCAAAAGCTGCCTTAAATATGCTTACACATACGTCTGCATCTACTTTTGCAAAGTCTGGTATTTATATGAATGCCGTAGATACTGGCTGGGTTACAGATGAAGATCCTGCAGAACTGTCTAAAAAGAAAGAAGAAGTACATGATTTTCAGCCGCCATTAGATATTGTAGATGGTGCTGCTAGAGTTATGGATCCTTTAATTGACGGAATCAATACGGGTAAACATTGGTGTGGTAAGTTTTTGAAAGATTACTTTCCTATTGATTGGTAAGTTTAAAATTTATTATTTTTTTACGCATATTTTATTTTTGACATTGAAAATGTATACTTAATGAAATTCAAAAAAAATATACTTTCTATTATTTTTTTATGGAGTGCTTTTCTTTTAAACGCTCAATTAAAGTACCCGAAAACAAAGAAAAATGCGGTAATTGATATTTATCATAATATAGAAATTATAGATAATTATCAATGGTTAGAAAACACCAACAATCCAGAAGTAGATAATTGGGTAAAATTGCAAAATAAAATTTCTTTAAAATATCTAGTACTAAGGGCGCTAGGAAGAAGATGAAATCTTATGCTTGGGGCCAAATGGAGTATGATTCTTATACTGCTAATAAGAAAGATCAAAAATATTACTACAAGTTAATGTTTCCTGGTCGAAACTCACCATTAAGTATTTATTATACAAAAGGTAATAAGAAAAGCTATCAGAAATTAATAGGGCCTAACTCTATTTCTACTAAAGATCGTATCATTTTTACTCATTTAGATCCCTCTTATGATGATCGGTTTTTAGCATACCAATACAATAGAAATGGAAGTGATTGGAAAGAAATTAGAATTGTTGGTATTAAAAGAAGGCACTTTTTTAAAGAAGTGCTAACAGAAGTAGTATCGCCACAAATTAATTGGTACAAACAGGGTTTTTTCTACATAAAAAATAAATTTAATGCAAAAAAAGTAAGTAGAACTTTTCCAGAATTAATGTATCATAAACTAGATACAGAACAAAAAGAAGACTTTAAAATTTTTAATGTTGATACGAAGGATGAATACTTAAGCCTCTATGGTGTTGGAGAACAAAGTTTATATATTCTGAAAAAATCTGATAATTCTAAAAATAATTATAGCTATTATTATTTAAGGCCAGATGAAAATATAAAAAAATTTATGCCTTTATTTAAAGATATAAAATATGATATGAGTGTTTATCTTTTTAAAAATGACACGATACTAGCGAGTACTAAAATAAAAAATAAAAGATATGTTATAAAATTTCCTATTAATGAACCTTCAAAATGGCAATTAGTAACGCCTTCATACAAGGGTGCTGTATTTACAGATGCTATTTTAGCAGATAAAAAAATTGTCACTTCATTTCAGATGGAAAACTCCTTATTATTAACAGTTACTAATTTTGAAGGAATAGTTCTTGGAGAGGCAGTTACCCCAGAAGGATTAGCTGTTAGTAGTTTATATTATGACAAGGAAAAGAAAGAATTAACATTTAAATTATCTTCTTATACAATGCCATCTGTTACTTGTAAGCTAAATTTAGCTACCTATAAATTTTCTTATTTAGGAAAAAAATCAGTTGCTTTTGATTCTTCTAAATATAAATTTATGAGAACAAAATTTGTCTCGCATGATGGTGTAAAAGTTCCCATATTTATCGTTTATAAAGATTCGATACCTAAAAACGGTACAACTCCTTTTCTCTTAAAAACTTACGGGGGTTATGGGGTAATAGCAAAACCATCTTTTAACCCTGGTGTTATTTCATTTATAGAAAATGGTGGTGCATTTGCTTATGTTCATATTAGAGGTGGTGGAGAATTTGGTTATAAATGGTGGCAAGCTGGAAAAAATTTAAATAAGAGAAACGGTATTTTAGATTTCACGAGTGCTGCAGAATATTTAATTGAAGAAGGGTATACAAAACCTAAAAAAATTGGTATAACAGGAAGCTCACATGGGGGCTTAATTACTGCAGCTGCCATGATTGAGAGGCCAGATTTGTTTGGTGCTGCCGTGATAGATGTAGGTCTTTTAGATGTTTTACGATTTGAGCAGTCGGAAGTAGGTGCATATTTTACAAATACTAGTGAATTTGGTACCGTTAAAAATGAGGAAGAATTTAAAAACATAAAATCTTATTCACCTTTGCATAATATTAAAGATTCTGTAAACTATCCTTCAACATTAATTATAACTGGAAGCAATGATTCTAGAGTACCACCTTATCATTCTTATAAGTTTGGTGCTAAATTACAGAATCGTTCAAATCAGAAAAACCCTATTCTATTATGGACACAAAAAAATGAGGGGCATTATGGCGCAAGTCAGTATAATAGTTATGTTGAGGAATTGACTTTTATTTATACTTTTTTAAGCAGAGAACTGAATAAAAATGAATAATATAAACTAAAACTTAATTCCTCAAGTTTTAAAAATACTACTATTTTCTTACTGAAATAGGTTTTAACTTTATTAGCCCCATAAAGTCTAAAACCTTTATAACTAAATATGTAACGTCTATTTCATGCCATTTTACACCAAAATTAGCGCTGGTTGCGTGTTTGTGGTGGTTGTTATGGTACCCTTCTCCCATCATTAAAAAATCGAAGTGAAAGAGGTTTTTACTAGTGTTTTTCATTTTATAATTTACATACCCAAAAATATGGCCGAACCAATTGATAATTACACCATGTATTGGTGCCATTAAGAGTGCTATTGGTAACAAGGCCCATTGCCATAATGCAGTAGTAAAATAGGCGAAAAAGGTAATGTAAAAAGTAATCCAAAGGAGTCTAGAAAAACGAGAACTTGCAAAGGCATCAAAGCTTTTCCATTGTGGTATATTTTTTGTGAATTTTTTATCAACCACAATATTTTGATCATTAATATCTTGATATGTGCTTTTTGTTCTCCACATCATTGCAAATAAATTAGCATCATGAGACGGAGAATGTGGATCTTTTTCTGTGTCCGTATATGCGTGGTGCATTCGGTGCATAATACCGTAACCGTATGCACTTAAATAGCTAGAACCCTGAAAAAACCAAGTTAAAACAAAACTAATACGTTCCATAGTTTTAGACATTGTAAAAACCTGATGTGCTGCATATCTGTGTAAAAAGAAGGATTGAAAAAACAAACCTCCGTACCAAAGCGCCAAAACAAATAGTATTATAATCATCTTTTTTTTGTACAAAGATAATTTGATATTCAGTACAAAACAATGAACCTAAATCAATAAATACAGAGTTACAATCTTTTTCTTATTCTGCTTAAAGCTTGCGCAGTTACCCCAATATAAGAACTAATATATTTTAAAGGAATTACTTTTATAAGTTCTGGTCTTTCTTTAAATAGCTTCATGTAACGCTCTTCTGCAGAAAGGTTTAGTAAATTTTGTTCTCTTTTAGATTTAATTAAAAAAAGACGTTCTGCCGTTAATCTTCCAATTAAATTTCCAATTTGTGTCGTTTTATAAACATCTTGCAAATCTTTATATGAGATGCTTAAAAGGCTAGTTTCTGTAAGTGTTTGTAGTTGATATAAAGATGGTCTTTGTGTAAGAAAAGAATCATAAGCACTTATAAATTGGTTTTTAAAACTAAAACCAAATGTAATTTCTTTTTCAGGATTTTCTTTTGGAATAAACAAACGTACAACGCCAGATTCAATAAAAGAAATATGATTTTCTATTTGATTAACTTTTAAAAAAATAGTTTTCTTAGCAAGGGTGCGTCGTTGTAATTTAGATTTAAAAAAGTCCCAATCTTCCGCAGATATGGTTGCTATTTGATCGATATATGCTTTTATTTGTTCCAAAGTTTATTGTTAGGGTATCTTATATGTAAAGATAAGGCTCTTAAATGAAAATTTAGATGGTAGTGAAGTAGTAAGTTTATAAAATAACAATATTAAGAATTAGTACTATATAAAATTAAAAATACACCCATCATAATTCCGGCTAAAGGAACTAATTTTTTACGTTTATTTTTTTCTTTGAATACCAAACCTCCAATGACTACTGCAATTAATAACTGACTTCTTTTTATGGCAGATAAAAGCATTATTAATGCATCTGGGTCTTGTAGTGCTTTAAAATAAAAATAATCTGCTGCTTGTAATAAAACACCCACAGCAACAATTGTCCAACGAAATTTAAAAGCTTTTCTTTTGGCTGCATGCGGAAACCAAGTAATAGCTAAAATAATTATTAAAATTAATACGGTATACCAACAAAACCAAAAGAGTAAAGTTTGCGGATTTAAAGCCAAGCTTTGAATTAAAAACTTATCATACAACCCACTAGAAGCCCCTAAAAAAGTAGCGCCAATAATAGCAAATATCCATTTATTTCGTCTAAAATGAATGCCTTCTTTCTTTCCTACTTTAGAATATAATAGGACAGAAAAAATAATAAGAAAGAAACCTAACCACTGCAAAAGGGTGGGTTCTTCTTTATAAATTAAAATAGCACCAATAAACGTAAAAAAGGGCCCTGCAGAACGTATAGGAGCCACAATAGTTAGCGGTAAGTGTTTTAAAGCTTGATATGCCAATACCCAAGAGGCCGCCATTATTATAGATTTTATGAAAATAAAACCATGTGTGTCCCAAGGAATAGGGGTAATGTAAAAACCTATTTCTTTTGTGAATTCAGGAAAATAAAAAGAGGTTATAAATAATGGTAATAAAAGTAAAAATCCTGAACTAATTGTTCCTAGTAAAACAGGAAACACCTCATTGCCTTGCACTGCATGTTTTTTACACAAATTATGTAATCCTAAAAAAAGAGCAGCCAAAAGGCCTAAATATATCCACATGGCGCGAATATAGTTTTTTAAGCGATTCTGTAATTATTAATTGCTTTGTTTTTTATACTTTAGCTGAATAAATAGGCTTAATAGATATATAATGGAATTAACAGCATACATAATCATAGCACTAAAAATTATTATTAGTTTAAGTATTTTAACTGTTTGGCTTTTGCAGGCGCATAAACCTACGAAATGGAGAGGAGGTGCCAATACAGAATCTCTTATTAAAGAATTTGAAGCATACGGTTTGTCAAGACAATTTTGTTATTTTATTGGTTTCTTAAAGATAAGTTTAGCTATTATTTTATTGGCTTCTATAAAATTTGAGTTTTTAACTTTAATTGGAAGTGCAGGATTAGCTATTTTATTAGTGGGTTCTTTAATAATGCACATAAAAGTAAAAGATCCTTTGTATAAATCTTTTCCTGCATTTTTATTTATTATTTTAAATTTATTAATTATTTACAATGCGCTTTAGAAGTATTTGTAAAAAGTATAATACGCTATATATAAATTTAAAACTGCGAAAATAAACGAGGGAAAAGATTGAATGAAATTATCTCTAATTTTTATTCTTACAATAAACCCTGAAAGCATTAACAAGGCTAAGCCAGAAGAGGCTAGAAAAAGTAATAGAGGGCTAATTAGAAGACCTACTAACAAGCCTAATGAACCTATTAGTTGCAAAAAACCAGTTAGTTTTCTGAAATTAGGCAACCCATATCTTTCAAATTCTAAAATGATAAATTTTGAATAAAAGCACTGTATTCCGAAGTAAACAAAGGCTATACTTGATACTAAAGTTAAAAATATAAGTAAATTCAAAAGTTTCTTTTAAAGTTAAAATTAATCTTCTAACATAGTAGCAAGGTAACAAGAACTTACTTGTTTTACTAAGCTAATTCATAAAAAGTAAGAATATTAAACACAAAATTTATTTTAAAAGTATTGTTATTTAGAGTATTACCAAATAAATGGTACTATTCTAAAATACTGCTGCAATACTTTGAATATACTTAAAAATATTATTGATGAAAAGCGGCATTATGTGCCAATTCTCCTGAACAATTTTTACATTTCCCAGCAGTATCTCCTCCTTTTACGCATCCATTAGAACATGTATAGTGATATTGCCCTGCATAATTTGGGCCGGGTTGCGTTGCAGGGGCCGGGATATTTGAAATTGGAATAGTTGGCGGTGCTACTGGAGAAAAACCTGCCTTGCTTTTATTGGCAGTTGTATTATGAAAAGCTTGGTTGTGAGATAATATTGAAAAACAAACAGGGCAGCTTCCTTGCGCGCCAGAGGTTCCTCCTTTACACTTCTTAGGGCATATATAATGCGCTACCGCTATTTTTGTAGGAGTCTTATCATTTGAGGTAACAACTTTAGGTTGCGCTAGTTTTTTTTGTGGTTTCTCATTGCAAGAATACATGCAAAAAGCAAACAATGTAAGGGCTAATAATATTTTTTTCATAGCCAAATATATAAAAAAAGTCTTGTTTGGTTCTGTTAAGCTACATTATTTGTGAAAATAAAGCACTAATTTTATTCAAAGGTATGTCGTTTTTCATCCGTAGACGAGGCACTTAGTAAATTATTAAATGTTCTCATTAAATCAAAATCTTGCGTAATACCGCTAGAAATTCGAATACCAGCAACACCTGTTTCTAAAATACTTGCAATATCTTTTGTAGCAATTCCGCCAGCACAAAGAATTGGTGTTTCTGTTTTTAAAGCTTCAATAATTGCGGTAAGTCCGTTTAATCCTAAAACCTTAATATCAGAAGTTTCAAGTGCTTTAAAAGGACTTAAACTTATATAATCTACTTGCTTTTCAAGAAGTAACTCACAGTTTTTTAATGTATTGGCACTTGCACCAATAATTTGCCAAGTGTATAAATATTTTCTAGCTTCAATAGGGCAAACCGTTGTTTTACTTATATGCACGCCGTCTGCTTTTACCTGTTTTGCAATCTTATAATCGTTATTTATAAGCAGTCTTGTTTGAAAATAAGATGTTATTTCTCTCGCTTCGGTAGCTAATTTTAAATATTTTTTTTCAGAAACATTTTGTAAACGTAATTCTACTAATTCTGCACCTGCAGAGCATGCTTTTTGAATATTTTCTATATGCTCTTTTGGAGAGTTTCCTTGAGAAATGTAATGTAATTTAGGTATCATTAATTCTTTATTAGGTTAAGAAAGGTAATAGCAATAATTAATAGAACTGTTACAATGCAACTGTTTTAGAATATTGCATAATATTAGTTTCTAAGCGCTTTATCATTGGGTTTGTTTTTTCTGAATACACTACATATTGACACTTATGAATACTTTGAGTAATAGCCATAAGATCTGTATAGGTAACGCTTTTAGATAAAAAAGCGGCATCTTCTATATTTAATATTTTTAGTTGTGTCATGTTTAAGCCTTCAGATAAAAGTAGTTTACAAACCGTTCTAGGAGTGGCAATAAGAATGTCTACTCCTTCAAAAATTTCTGAAGTTAGTACTTCAATATGAAACTTATCGTCACAAGTATACACGCGTAAAGAAGTATGTCTTGTGTATTTTAAAATAGCTTCATCTAATGCAAAGGCGCGTTCTCTGTTTTCTACTAAAATAATTGCTCTTGGTGCAACACCTACTTCTTCACATTTTAGTTTTTGTAAAGTAGTTAAAATCATAGCAGTGGTTTTACCACTGCCTTCTGGTGCTGTGCAATACACGTTTGCACCACTCTTTATTAGTGGAATACTTTTACTTTGAAATGGAGTAGGTGAAGTTATTTCAAAAAAAGCGAGTTTCTCTTTAATATCGGCATGTAATTTTTTAAAAGGCATAAGAAATAAAGCGCTATTATTGGGTTGATTTTACTGAATTATAGGGGCAAATATACAATTAAAAAGAGTTTGGTATTCTTAAGGAGCAGGAAACTCAAAAAAAAGCAACTAATTTTTAACTTTATAAGCTAGCCAAGGCATACTTTGTTAGCAGTTCTAGTGAAACATGTTTTAAAGCAAGCTCATGCGTAGCCTTTAAATCAACTAATGGGGCCGCATTGGCTTTTTCGGCCTGCTTCCACCTAGATACACATAGGCACCATTTATCACCTGGCTTTAAGCCTGGGAAGTTCCAATGCGGAATAGGTGTTATGAGATCATTTCCTTTAGAACGAGAATAGTCTAAAAAAACAGAAGTAACAATTGCACAGACTACATGCGTGCCAAAATCATCTGGGGTTGTATAGCAAAAACCATCACGCAAATAGCCCGTCATAAGATTACATGAACAACTTTCTAATGGGGTTCCTAAAACATTTAACACCGGTTTTGTATTGGTCATTTAAGTTGTTTTTTATCGAAGTACAAAAGTACTGCTATTGTTGTAAATATATTACTTAATAGAGCGTAGGTATATTTTAAAAAGATTATATGTTTTATTTACTATTAAAACCTCCAAGAAAATTCTATGTTTAGCCCAGTATCTTTTTTAGAATAAAGAGAAATAATTCCTTTATTTTTAGTTACAAATTTTTTAACAATAGCAAGCCCTATTCCGTTGCTTTCTAGATCTTTATTCACCTTTAATTGATTAAACATTTTAAAGACGCTCTTATGATATTTAGCATTGATACCAGGACCATTGTCACTTACAGAAAATACATACTCTTTAAAAAGCTTGGTAATTGAAATATTAATTATTGCGCACTCTTTATCATTGTGCTTAATAGCGTTACTAATTAAATTTTGAAATACATGTTCTAATTCTATTCTATTCTATTCTATTGGCATAGATTTCTATGTTTTCTTTTGGAGAATTAATAATACTTTCATTCTTAAAATCTAAAAGATCTATAACGGTTGCTAATAAATCATTTAAAAAAAAGAATTCCTTCATTTTACTATTCTTACCTGTTTTAGAATATATTAAGAGGCCGTTAATTAAAGCACCCATATTAGAAGTTACATTTTGTAATAAACTTAAGTGCTGTTTTGTTTCTTTCTTTAATGTAGTTTTAAGGTCTTCTTGAATAAAAGATGTTAAAGCGTGCACGGCAATAAGTGGCGATTTTAAATCATGAGATACAATATGATTAAAATCGTCTAACTCTTCATTTGCAGCTATTAAAAGGTTTAAATTATTTTCTAATGCTAAATTAGTTGAAGTTAGTTCTTTAGACCTTACAAAAATTTCTTCTTTTTGTCTTATTACTAATTTATTAAATTCTTCTTTTTTTCTATATGATTTTGAAAAACGCCTCATTAAAAGCACAGAAAGTAGGAAGAAAAGAACTACATAACCAAAATTTATATACATTAAGAAAATATTATCTTGGTTTAAAAAAAAGAAAAGATGCGCGCAGAAAATACCAGAGCCTAAAACCATAATAGAACTAATTAAAATAGTATCATGTCTTTCTTTAAGCTTCGTTTTTAGAGTTAAATATGTCAGAAAAAAATAACTAAGTAGCATAAAGCTTAAAAAGAGTACAAGTATTTTTGTTAAATACAGCTCATTTAGAAAAGTAGTAAGTATCACAAGGAAACTAAAAATTATAACAATTAATTTTACGTATAACTTAGGAATAAATCTAGAAAATATAGTATTAAAAAAAAGATTTAAAGACGCACCTGATAAAAACATAGCTATGTATTCAATCTTCATTAAAAACAACCAACTAAGAGACATAAAAGAAATTGCTAAAGGTGCATACTTATCGCTTAGGGTCCAATAAGATATAGAGAGACAGAGTATAGAAAAGTAGAATACAGCACTATCTTTATTCCAATAAAATAGAAAAAATAATAAGCAGATAACTCCAATAAAACCAATACAGCCAATTAAAAGTATGTCTGCAATAATTAATTTGGTCTGTATATTCATTAAATATTTACTAGTAGCTAATATTAAAGGTTTACTAAAACCACCTTCATTATGATAAAAGTTAGATGCTTGAATAACAATCTCAAAAACTGTTTCATTAGTGTTTAAAGGAATAATTTGAGAAAATTCTCTATTTTGTGTGGTTTCTTTTGAAACACCAACTTTTCCGATTTCTGAAATTAAGTTTCCATTTATCCATAATTTTGATGCTGAATAGACTTTTGGTATTTGTAAAGAAACACGAGGTCTTTTCTTTGGTAGAATTATCTTTAGCCTATAGGTTGCGTATCCAAAAGAGGGGAGTTGTGCTGTAGTAGAAAGATTTATGTTTGTCCAACTTTCAAGAGATGTAAGAGCAATAGGTGTGCTTTCTGAAAAATTTCCTGGTAAAATTAACTTATTCCAATAAAATGACCAGCCGTTGTCTAGGGTAATCGTGGTTGTTTTATTAAATTGTGTTTTTTGTAGGTCTATTATCGAAATATTGTTTTGTTTTTGGGGAACAACACTAAACAGTTCATGACATGAAAATGACACAATGATTATTAAACAACAAATAAATTTTAAACGTTGTTTCATGAACAATTTGTTCATTGAAGAGTATTTTAATTTGGAGGGGTAGATCATAATTAAAGAAGCAATATAGTTATAATACCTTGCAAAGTGGTGCTAACATGTATTTTATTTTTAAGACACAGTATTTTACTGTTTATTCTATAAAAATATTTGCAAATTAATTTAAAGAACAGGTTACAGAAATAAGTGGTATTTTTTAATAATAATTGGAAGTACTAATTTTTATTTTACTATTATTATAAAATTATAATTAGTGCTTATATACTATCATTTAGTTACTTTTTGAAGTACAATTAAAATTATACCAGTTTTTTTTGATTCCTTTACTCGTAGATAGAAGAGGCGGAGTAAATGGGCCTTTACTTCAGCGACAAAAGTATTTGAGATGAATAAGTGTGTTTTATGCGCACTCAATAGGTTCCTAACTAAAAAAGTTAGTATTTTAATTTAAATGAAAAAAAAAAAGCTCACAATTATAATTTAATATTAAAATTCATCTATAAGTAGAAACACTTTAACATATTATATTATAATTTAGCTCAAATTAAAACCAATAAATTGATAAAGCAATATTTAGAAGAAGCAATACGAGAACTTGTTAATGGACATTCAAAAAAACGACATCCTTTTCGATATTTTGTCTTGGCCACAAATGAAAATGGCAAACCAAGGCAGCGCACGGTTGTATTACGAAAAACATTATTAGATTCTAGTCTGGTGATTTATACCGACAAAAGAACTCAAAAAATAAAAGATATTGAAAATAATTCTGAATTTAGTGCGTTATTTTATGATTCTAAAAAGCTTTTGCAAATACGAGTCGAAGGTAAAGCCGAATTAATGACAGATAAAGAACAAATTGCAGACTATTGGCACACAGTGCAGGCGTCTTCCAGAAAAGACTATACCACGAATATATCACCTGGCACCCCAATAAAAAATCCTGATAATGTAGATTATGTATTAAATGAAAACTATTTCTGTCCTGTCAAACTTGTACCTAATACAATTGAATATCTATGTTTAAAACGTCCTAATCATTTAAGAGTTTTATTTTCTAGAACTAATGCTGGTTGGTCTGGTGAATTTTTAGTCCCCTAATTTTTTGAAAAATATTGGATTATGGCCACACAGGAATATAAAAAGAGTTTGTTTTGAATTAGATACACCTATTCATAGACTAGATAAATTAAAAATATACTATAATGTTCTACATTATGCTACTTTACTTTTGTAAAAAGCTCTTATAAAACTAAACCTCCTTAATTTTTTCTTCTAAAAAGTTTCTTTTAAAATATGTAATGGAATACGCTTTGTCCGAAACAATGAAAGGAGTGAAATGTTAATGTGTATGGAATGGATGGAAAAATAAAACAAATTATATGCTTGCCATAATATTCAACTTTAAGATTAGATTGTATTTAAAAACACATTAAAGTTAGATCTCAGAATTCTCCACAAAAAAAATTATCTGCTGAATAAAAAGTTTTACGAACGATTTAAATTTTGTTTTAAATATGTTTTGTATTCATAAACGCATATAATTTACTAAAACCGCAAAATAACAGAATAGTTTACGGTAATAATGAATCAATATGAATATATATTTAGATTTGTAGCATAAATATGAATTTAAATAATTACAAATGGTAAAAATAGTATATGTAGGTTTTGGAATTGTATCACAAGGATTAGCCGAAATTATCTTAAGAAATAATTCGGTATTACCGCTGGCTAAAAACCTAGAAATACAAACTGTAGGTATTTTAGATATCATTAAAGGTAGTCAAATAGATGCGAATGGAATAGATATGCAGAAAGTGCTTACAAATGCTAATAATGGTGATTATAGTTTGTTGTCAGAGAGTATAATTGACATTCCTAAAGCGATACAAGAAATTAATGCAGATATTATAATTGAGGCTAGCTTCACAAATATTAAAACAGGGCAACCAGCAATATCTCATATAGAAGCTGCACTAAATTCAGGTAAACATGTTGTTACTACTAATAAAGGTCCTTTTGCTGTAGGGTATGAACACATCTTTAATTTGGCTAAACTAAAGAGAAAAATAGTAGCAATTGAAGGAACTGTAATGAGTGGTACACCTATTATAAATGTTTTAAACAATGGTCTTTTAGGTTCAGATATTACTGCTGTAAGTGGTATTATGAACGGAACATCTAATTATATTTTATCTAAAATGGAATTAGGAATGTCTTATAATGATGCACTTTCACAGGCACAAAAACTAGGATATGCAGAGGCAGATCCTACAAGTGATGTTGAAGGATTAGACACGTTGGCTAAAGTAATGATTTTGGCAAATGTTGTTTTTGATGTGCAATTAAATCAAGAAGATATTGAAGTGAAAGGAATATCTAAAATTACACTTTCAGATGTAAAAGAAGCATCAGAAAATAATAAGAGATGGAAATTAATTGGAAGCGTTTGGAAGGATGATAAAGGTATTGTTCACGGTTCTGTTTGCCCTAAATTGATACCAATGAATGATTCATTATATGGTATTTCTGACGCTACGAATGCATTAAAAATTACTTCTAGTATTTTAGGAGATACTACAATTGTTGGAGCAGGAGCAGGAAAAATTGAAACTGGTTTTGCTTTGTACAATGATATTATATCGATAGTTAACCGTTAAACCTCAAAACATGGTAATAGATAAAAAAAACATTAGTACGGTATCTGTTTATAATAGTTATACTGGAGATAAAATCGGAACAGTTCCTCAGTCAACGAAGCAAGATGTGATGAATGCACTTGATTTAGCAAAAAGAGGAGAGGCAATCGGTAAAAAAATGCCAGCTTCAAAAAGAATGGCAATTCTTAGAAAAGCTGTAACCCTAATGGAGCGAGAATTTGATGTATTATCGAATCTCATTGCAACAGAAGGAATAAAGACAATAGTTCAGGCAAGAAAAGAAGTTACTAGAGCTTTAAATACCGTGCAACTTTCTGCAGAAGAAGCAGGAAGAATAATTGGAGCCACCATTCCGTTTAACGCAGTTCCAGGTTCAGAAGACAGAGTTGGGTACGAAGTAAAAGTACCCATTGGTATTGTTGTTGCTATTACACCTTTTAATGATCCTTTAAACTTAATTTGTCACAAGCTAGGACCCGCAATTGCGGCAGGAAATCCTGTTATATTAAAACCAAGTGATTATACTCCTTTAGTAGCCATTAAGTTTGGAGAAATTCTTTCTGAAGCTGGCTTACCAAAAGAAATGTTAAGTATTGTTACAGGTTCTCCAGAATATTTTGGTGATGCGCTCATTAGCGATGATAGAATAAGATTGATAAGTTTTACGGGCGGAGTAGAGGCAGCAAAGGTTATCCAGAGAAAAGCAGGTCTAAAGAAAATAGTGATGGAATTGGGTTCCAATTCACCTGTAATCGTTTTGTCTGATGCTGATTTAGAGGACGCTGTTCAATCTTGTGTTTCAGGAGCCTTTTTTGCAAGTGGACAAAATTGTGTTGGTGTAAAACGAATTTTTGTAGAAGAGACTATCTACGATTCATTTTTAAATATTTTTTCTCAATTAACGGCTACTTTAAAAATGGGATCACCATTATTAGAAGGTGTTGAAATTGGACCAATTATTAGCAAAGAATCATTGCATCAAATAGACCTGTTTGTTGCTGAAAGCGCAGCGCATGGAGCAAAAATAATTAGTGGAGGAAAAGCAATTGGAAATTGTTATGTACCTACCATTTTAGAGGCTGACTGTAACAATGATATTGCCAATTGCAAAGAAGTTTTTGGACCTGTAGTAACGATTTCAAAAATAAAAAATTTAGAAGAAGCGATAGTATGCTGTAATAAATCTCCTTTTGGTTTGCATACTGCAATTTTTACGAATGATATTAATAATGCACATAAAGCAATTAATGAACTAGAGTGCTCTGGTGTAATGATTAACGATTCTACAGATTATAGAATAGATGCGATGCCTTTTGGCGGCATTAAAAGCAGCGGAATAGGCAGAGAAGGAGTAAAATCTGCTATTGAAGCGATGTCTGAAACCAAAGTTGTTTGTTTCAAATTAAAAATATAAAAATAATTTATTTTTTTCAACTAGCAAGTTTAAGAGAGAAGATCTAATCAATATTTTAATTAGATTTTCTCTTTTATTCATGATCTAAATAAATAGGAAACAATGGGTTTTGTGAAAAATCGTAAATTAAAGAAGTTTCTAAACTTTTTACATAATCTTTTGTAACATGATCCATTACAAAATCTCTTAAATGATTTTTATCTCTTACTGCAATGTAAAGCAGAAAATCAATTTGACCTGCTAAATGGTAAATATTTACAACTTCAGGTAACAAAGACATTGCATTTTTAAAATCTTCAACTTGATCTTTTGTATTCTTAGTTAATTTTATGGCAACCATTGCTTCTATATTTGTGCCAAGTTTAGAAGAATCAACAATAGCATGAAATCCGAAGAATATTTTTTTCCGTTGTAATTTACGCATTCTTTCAGAGCAGGTAGATTCTGCAATTCCAACTTCTGCAGCAATTTGCTTATTAGATAATCTAGCATTCTTCTGCAAGAGCCTTATAATTTGTTCGTCAGTTTTATCTAATTCGTTATTCGCGTAGTTTTTCCGAATAGTATCCATTTTTATAATGTTTTGTTGTTTATCTCAATGCTGAGGTATAATATTACAAAATTATATTTAATTTGAAGTAATTTGGAGGAATAAACAAAAAGTACAAATTTATAATATTTTTGTAAATTTGGGATATTTAATATGACACTGTATTGTAGCTATGATTATTATTTCAATAAAAATGTATTATAATTTATATTATGTTAAGTAGGTTTTTTGAAGTGGATAGAAATCTATCATATTATATAACATAGCTTCCACGCTTTTCGTTTTAGTTCTAACTCTATTACCATCTTATAGAGCATAAATAAATATTTTACATCGCCCAATCCGTTCTTGAAATTATATCTAAGGTGCAAAAAATAAGATAACAAATAAACAAAATGGTAAAACTTAAGTACTCTTAAAATATATAAAGTAAATGCTAAATAAGCCTATAACTCAAAAAAATAGTGTTTTTTGTAAAGAAAAGGAAATCTTAAATAGATTTTATACCTAAAGAACTACTTTAGCTTCATGAAAATTAGGCAAAAATCTGAGTTTGAGTTTATTGTTATAATGGCGGCATTAATGTCTCTAGTATCTTTAGCAATAGACGCTTTGCTGCCAGCTATGTCAAATATTGGTGCAACTATTGGTATTACAGATGCTACCAATAACCAACTGTTAATTACAATGATTTTCTTAGGATTAGGGTTTGGACAATTAATTTCTGGTCCTTTATCTGATAGTTATGGCAGAAAACCAGTTATTTATATTGGTTTTATAGTTTTCGCTTTTGCTAGTTTGATATGTGTTTTTTCTAAAAATTTAGAAATGATGATTGTTGGAAGAGTATTGCAAGGAATTGGTCTCTCTGCGCCTAGGACTATTAGTATTGCAATGATTAGAGATCGTTTTAGTGGTAATTATATGGCGAAGGTAATGTCTTTTGTGGTTGCTATTTTTATACTTGTACCTGTAGTAGCGCCAGCATTGGGTAAAATTTTATTAGATTTATATGGATGGCAATCTATCTTTTATAGTCAATTACTACTTGGTTTAATTGTAATGTTATGGCTCTGGAAAAGACAACCAGAAACCTTAAAGCCAGAGAATAATAGACCTTTTAAATTCAAATTACTAGTTAAAGGTTTAAAAGAATTTTTAAAACATAAAAATGCAGTAATTTTTACATTTTTCTCGGGTTTTATTACCGGTTCTTTTCTGGTTTATTTAAGTGCAAGTCAATTAATATTTGAACAACAATATGGTTTAAAAGAAGAGTTTCCTTTTATTTTTGCAGGCCTTGCGCTTGGTATTGGTGTAGCTACTTTTTTAAACGGAACCTTTGTAGTAAGATTAGGCATGTTTAAATTGGTAAGTATTTTCACCGTTCTTTTTACGCTAATTCCTCTAGTATATATCTATCTATATGCAGGCGAAACAAACCCAAGTATATATGTATTAGTAACTTTTTTTATGTTGCAGTTTTTTGCAATTGCATTTTTATTTGGAAATACGAGAGCTTTAGCTATGGAGCCAATTGGTCATATCGCAGGAATTGGATCCGCAATTAATGGTTTTGTTTCTACAATTATGTCGGTACCTATTGCAACATATATCGGTAGTTTTATAAACACAACCGCTTTGCCTCTATTTATTGGTTTTTTTGTCTGTGGTGTAATGGCTTTATTATTAATTCAGTATTTAAATTTTTCTAACAAGAAAAAAATATCTTAAAAAATATTTTATTAGATTTTGTAATGACTTTAGACATAATTTTTGAAGACCAATTTATTATTTGTGTAAACAAACCAAATAACATGTTAGTGCACCACGCCCATCATTCTAGAAATGTTGCTGAAGAAACTTCTCTGCTACAATTAATTCTAGCAGAAAAAGGTGTAAAAGTGTATCCTATTCATCGTTTAGATAGAAAAACTTCAGGAATTATTTTACTCGCAAAAGAAACTACAAATGTTTCTAGATTTCAAGAATTATTTACAAACAACAAAATAGAAAAAACGTATTACGGCGTTGTAAGAGGTTTTTCACCAGAAAGTAAAATAATAGACTCTCCTGTTAAAGGGCGTGATGCACATGTGCACAAAGAGGCTCTAACACACTTAAAAACACTTGAGCAAATTGTTTTAGATATTCCTGTAAAACCTTATGATTCTTCTCGTTATAGCTTTGTAGAAATGAAACCTAAGACAGGCAGAATGCATCAATTAAGAGTGCACACCAGTAAAATTAGTCATCCTTTAATTGGAGACATAAAATATGGTGATAAAAATCATGATGTAATGTTTGATGAAAACTTTGGATGGAAAAACATGTTTCTACACGCCGGTACACTTGATTTTAAACATCCTTTTACTGAGGAAAATTTAACTTTAAAAGCAAAATTTCCTAGAGACTGGTATTCTTTATTCGAGAAATTCTCTTGGGTGAATCCTTTATAATTTATTTAGGCATAATAAATTTTATTGATCAATAGAATCAGATCTAAACCCGATTAATTCTCCATCTTCAAAATTAGGGGATACTTCTATAGGGTTGCAACAAACCTCACAATCTTCTATATAGGTTTGCGCTCTAATGCTTGCGTCTAGAATCATAGAAATTTCTTCCCAGCAATGGGGACATTGAAAAAAATGCTCCTGTTCCATTATTTAAGCTATTATTTTTAAAACAAGTTTGCCATTTTTGTCCCCAGAAAAAAGCCTATTGTATGTTTCTTGAAAGTTCTCTATACCCTCGTAAATATCTTCTCTAGATTTTAATTTACCCTCTTTTAACCAAATTCCCATTTGTTTAGCAGCAGTTCCAAAATCTTTTGTATAATCCATTACAACCATACCTTGCATTGAAGATCTTGTAACTAATAAAGATAAATAATTACTTGGTCCGTTAATCTTATTTTTGTTATTGTATTGAGAAATGGCACCACAAACAACTACTTTTGCATGCATTCTTAACTTGCTTAAAGCGGCATCTAAAATTACACCACCAACATTATCAAAAAACACATCTATCCCTTTAGGACACTTCTTTTTAAGTGCAGAATAAATATTTTCATTTTTGTAATCTATTGCTTCATCAAAACCCAATTCATTCTTAAGGTAATCACATTTTTCTTGTCCGCCAGCAATTCCAATAACAGTGCACCCTTTTAATTTTGCAATTTGTCCAACAATAGAACCAACAGCACCTGCAGCTCCAGAAACCAATACAATATCTCCTTCTTTTATTTTACCAACCTCTAAGATTCCAAAATAAGCAGTCATTCCTGGCATTCCTAAAGTACCTAAGTGAATTGGCATTGGTGCTAATTTCTCATCAACTTTGTACCAACCGTCTCCGTTTGATATAGAAAATTGCTGCACTCCACCCCAGCTAGTCACACAATCTCCAATTTCAAATTTTGGATTGTTGTTATTTTCAATCACCTTTCCTATTGCCCCAGCACGCATAACGTGCTCTAGTTCTATTGGCGGAATATAAGACTTTGTGTCATTCATCCAACCGCGCATTGCAGGGTCTAAAGAAACATAATGATGCTCTATTAAGATTTCTCCCTCTTCTAGTGCAGGTATAGTTGCTGTTTCTAACGCCCAAGTATTACTATCTGGAAATCCTTTTGGTCTATTTTTTAAAATAATTTGTTTATTTTTCATGAAATTGATAATAGTGTTTAAAAATAAGAATATTTAATAGTCTAGACCCTCTTTTCTTTATTTTTTTAAATTTTATTCAAAATTGATTCGTAATACTTGCTCTGGGTAAAATTTATGTTAAATTGAATTTATACCCTAATACTTAAATAATTCATAATAATTTGGAATAAAATAGTACTATTCTTTAAAATATAAAAAAGCCTTATCAATTAAATGATAAGGCTTTTTTAATATGTTTTACTTTAAATACTACAATTCCTTAAAAATTGCATGCATCATTCTCTTTTTATCATTAATACTCTCTTCTAGAGCAATCATTGTTTCTGTTCTATTAACACCAGGAATATCATCTATCTCGTAAATAATGTCTTTTGCATCATTGGTTCCTTTTGCTCTTACTTTACAAAAAATATTATATTTACCAGCAGTTACATACGCAACAGTAACGTTAGGTATTTTTCTTAAATTCTCTATAACACTCTGCGTCATAGACGTTTTCTCTAAATAAACACCTACATGTGCTATAAAAGAATAGCCCATTTTTTCGTAATTTAATGAAAGTGTAGAACCTTGAATAATTCCCTCATCTTCCATCTTTTTAACACGAACATGAATTGTACCCGCAGACACTAAAAGTTGTTTTGCAATATCTGTAAATGGTGTTCTTGCATTCTCAATTAAGATGTCTAAAATTTGATGGTCAATTTCGTCTAAGATAAACTTTTTCATAATTTGTATAATATTCAATTATTAATGCAAATCTATGATTTTAATTTAATAAAACAACAGTAAAAATGAATAAAATCCAAAAAAATTAGCTTTCGAAAACGATTTCGCGATGTCCAAATTTACCTTTTAACGTAGTTTTGTCCATTTGTACTAAATTTGACACCAATTTGCTCTCAATAATTTCATCCTTAAATTGATAACCAATATCATTTATTGAATTTGGATATCTATGAATTACATCATAAAAAACTTTGTCATTATTAGGTATTGAAAAATAGGCCTTGTAAGAGCTAAAATTAACTGTTTTAGATATATGATAGATGCCCTGAAGAATAGAGAAAAAAGTAAATTTTCTAGAAACCTCTCGTATATAATCATCAGGATAATGGCCAGACTCTATTAATATGGTGTTAAAACCTAATTTTTGAAAATTATCTCCTGTTGCCGTTGGATAAAATTCATCGGTATATCTACCAACATGGTTTGGTATTACTTCTTGCAACATATTATTCATTGCAATAATAATATTCATCGTTTCTTTTCTGCCTTTTGTTAACGCTCTTGTTTCCTCTTCTGAAGGTGCTAAGAAAGATATGGTTGCTGGGTTTTTAGTGTGTTCTACATTAAAAATAGTTCTTTGATCATGCAGGTTAAAGCAAAACTGCGGATTGAACTCTTCTAGCGTCGTTCTTAAAAGGTTACTTTCTTTTGCCTTTCTATCTACTGCATCTCTGTTAAGATCAACATTGTTTGCATTAACCCTTGTATATACTTCTGCTCCATCAGGATTTAACATGGGTATAAAAAGAAGTGTACAAGACTCTAGAATTGTTTTTATTTCAATTTCATTTGAATTTAGTAAACAATTAAAAAGGTCAAATAATGCTTTTGTTCCAGTACTTTCGTTTCCGTGCATTTGAGACCATAATAAAAGTCTCTTTTCTCCTGATCCAATTTTAAGTGTATATATAGGTATTCCTTTTTCTGAAGTTCCCAACTCAGCTAGTTGAAAAGCATCTTCAAATTTTTTAAATAAATCTTTTATGTCTTTAAAGCGAATCCATTTTCCTAAAAGAGAAGTTTCTTTTTCTTGTTTGTAAATGGTCTCTAAAAAATCAATGGCTAATAAATTCATAAGTAGTGGCTATGTAATCTTTGGTAAAAATAATAGAATCACATTTGTAATCAAACTAAAATGTTACAAATGTAAATTTCATAAATGTTACTTTTGTAAACAGGAAAAACAGAACTCAATATTACTTTTGTAAACATTAAATTGATTTTCATTTACGGTATTGCATAACAAGTATTTATCTCATAAGAAAATACTATTAAAAACACTTAATTAGTTATATTTTAATTGATTATAGTGTTTACTAAAAGTATTACTTTAATAATAATTAACACTTTTTTAATTTAATTAAGATTTAGCAGTACTATTAAAAGGATAAGTTTTACATTTGTAAAACCCTAAATTGTTACAATGATAAACAGTGAAGATTTTATAAATAGATTAAAGAAAATGATGAAACACCATCAGCTTTCGGCATCTGTGTTCGCAGATAAGGTAGGTGTTCAGCGTTCTAGTATCTCCCATATTCTTTCAGGAAGAAATAAACCAAGCTTAGATTTTATTCTAAAAGTGACTTCAGAATTTAAAGATGTTGATATAAAATGGCTATTAAACGGAATTGGGGTTTTTCCTATTACTGAAGTTTCAAGAGAAAATAGCATTGCCTCTACTCCATCTTTATTTAATTCAGAAAATAGTTTATCTAACAAAAAAATACAACGAATTGTTGTTTTTTATGCTGATGGTACTTTTGAGGAATATCAGAAATAAGAATAAAAGAAAGCTTAAAACAGCGTATACTTTTTAAATTACTGTTTTTTAATATTATAATTTAAGATTTTTCAAGTACTTTTTGTCTTAGAAAGCCCTCTACTAAATTTTTAACTTGTGTTGTTTTAGGTATTGTAAAATTAAAATACTGCTGTAAAGGAATCTCGAACCCTTTATAGTTAAGATAGTTATTTAAAGCAGAGTTTAAACCTTCGCTATACAAATGGTGCTCTGCTCCTGTTGGGTCTTCATGATATAAATCATTTTCTGCGAAACCTTCAAACTTTGGTCCAGTAATGTTTATTTCAAAGGCATCTGGGTTTTTACCTACAGGGCTATGGCTTGTGCACGCAAATTGATGCCAAAAAGCAGATTGTATGCAATTGCTTTGAAATAATTGGCGCACTACTTCTAGAGAATCTATGGTTTCTTGTTCTGTTTCCGTAGGGAAACCAAACATTAAATAAGCATGTACCATTATATTTTCATTAGAAAAAGCTTTGGTAACTCTAGCTACTTGTTCAATGTCTACACCTTTTTTCATCTTAGCTAACAATCTATCTGAAGCAACTTCTAAACCCCCAGTTACTGCAATACAGCCAGATTTAGATAATAAAGAACATAATTCTGGCGTAAAGGTTTTTTCAAAACGAATATTTGTCCACCAGGTTATATAAACCTTTCTTTCAATTAAGGTGTTGGCTAAAGCTCTCAACATTTTAGGAGGCGCTGCTTCATCTACAAAATGAAAACCTGTAATACCTGTTTCTGAGATTATTTTCTCAATTTTATTTACCAAATCATCTGCTGTGGTATTTTGATAATTACCGATATAATCTAAAGTAACATCACAAAAAGAACATTGTTTCCAATAGCATCCGTGAGAAATGGTTAATTTATTCCATTTACCATCAGACCACATTCTATGCATAGGATTCATAACATCTAAAAAAGACAAATACTTATCTGTAGGCAGTCCTACATAACTAGGGGCTGGTAAATTTCTATGATGAAATATAGTATTTGGTATTTTATTAACATATACTACTTTAGTATCTCTGCAGATATAAGTTCTCTCTAAAGCGTCTGCAGCTATTTTTCCGTCTAAAAATTCTGTTATTTTTAATAACGGGCCTTCACCATCATCTAAAGTAATAAAGTCTATAAAATTAAAAATTCTAGGGTCTGATAAACGCCTTAGTTCGGTGTTGCAATAACCACCGCCCATTGCTATCTTTAACTTAGGATATTTTTCTTTTATAAACTGTGCACATCGCAGAGCAGAAAATAAATTACCTGGAAAAGGAACCGTAAAGCAGATTAAGTCGTAAGCGCCTTTTTGTAGCTGTTCTTCTAATAAAAACAACATTTCATCTTCAATTAAGGTAGTCTCATATTTTAAATATGTATCAATTGTATCAAAGCTAGATGCTGCTCTTGCTAATTGCTCTGCATAGCGTGTAAAAGAGAAAAACTCATCTACATTCGCATTAATAAAATCGCCTAATTCCTCTACAAAGAGGGTTGCAATATGTTTGGCTTTGTCTAAAATACCTAGCTTCCCAAATTCAGTTGTTAAATCTTTATCTAATTTTATTCGCCTATGTCCGTGTGGTAAATAATCTTTATGCACAATTTGGTAAGCTGCAGTAACTTCTTGCACTCTTAGATAACTCATTACAGAGTCTACCTTATTTATATATTCTTCCTTTTGGTTATAAACCAGAGGCAAGTCTTTGTTGCCAAGCATGTCTGCTTGCTTAAAAATAGCATCTATAAAATCTTTAGTAAATACGGCAGTAAATAGTTCTATACTTAAATCTATTTGCGTTGCCCTTACATCTTTAGATTCTAAAAAACCTTTAATATATGCAGTGGCAGGATACGCTGTATTTAATTGAGTAAAAGGGGGTGTTATTAAAAGTGTGTTTATAGACATAAAAATAAATAAAGTGCGAAGATAAGATTACCTAACTGACTTTATATCTGAATTCATAAAACACTTTAAAATTATTATTACTTTTTTTTTAAAAAAAATTAGCTCAAATAAGTATGCTTATTTGAGCTAATTTAGGCAATACGAATATCTTTTAAAAAGTAAGTTATTTTTTTAATTAGTCATCGTTTTAGCCTGTAAAAATATTTTACTCTTGGTATTTAATAGTTCAAGGAACTCTATTTCATGGCCGTAGTTTAACAAGTCAAAATTAAACGTTTTATCTTCTACATACCTAATAAATTCTTCTACACGATGTTCTGGTATTTTAAAATTATCAACTAAAAAATTAGATCCCAGATAGTATTTAATAGATTTTGCTGGTACTTCTGGTATTCCGGCTGCTTTTTTATCTTTTACTTCAGATCTAAAAAGCGGAATTAATAATTGATCGACAATATTAATAATATTTAAACCATGCACAACAGTTTGTGGTGCTGCTTTGGTAGTTATTATATTAACCGGTTTTCTAAGATCTTTTTTAAGCGCATAGGCCTCTTCATTTTTTATTCCAAAATAGATAGCATCTAATTTTTGATTGAACTTATTTACCCTATTAAGGTCGGTATTTAAGTTGCCTGTCATTTTTTTAGATCTAATTATAACCTCGTCTAATGTATTAATTTCTTCAATTAGAAATACATGTAGTTTTTTTGAATCTAAAATAGCTTTATTAACGGTAACATCTAGTTTTTCATATTCTAAAGCTCTAATCTCAATTAGGTCATTTAAAGTAACTTCTATAGTGAATTCTCCTCTTTCGTTGGTAACAGTGCCTTTAGTCGATGTCGAATTATAAATAGTGATGCCTTCTATATCAACACCTTCTACAATAATTTTTCCATTTATATTTTCTCGCTGAATATTTTGAGAAAAAGCCAAAGAACTTACGTAAAACAAAAATATTGGTAATAGTTTTTTCATAGTTTAATTTTAAGTAAAAATAAGGTATAAGTGGTTATTTTAAACATAATATCGGTAACTTTTTATTAAAAAATCAATATCGGAAATTATGGTTATAAACTCAAATTATAATCAACTAATTATTATGCTCGAGATAAAAGTGTTTGTTAAAAAAGAAAACCTTGTTAATTATTGAAGATAATAGTATCGCAAAACGCAACCTTTATTATAGAAACGTTTTAATTTGGCCAGAGAAACTTCAAAATATTATAACTTCTACTCGGTGGTGGGGTTGTAATAAAAATCTAAATTTTACTGAATTTACTAAAAGGGCGTGTTTTGTTGCAGTTGTATTATAAATATGCTAAAACGTATGACTATTTAATAATTAAAAACGGATAAGAATATTTATTGAAATAAAATAACTTACAATACGCCCATCATTCCTTCTTTTACAATGGCAATATTTCTATCTTTATTTGAATTGATGCCTTTTTCTTGCTCTTTAATAATTGTTCTCATTAAATTAATAACCACTTTATCGAAACTAAATTTCTTATACTGATTCCCTTTTGCAACCATATCTTCTACTAGATTCTGAATGGCTTGCATGTTATTACTTTTTGAAATCCTTGAAAATGCTTTTTCATATAACACTTTTGTTTCTCCTGAGCCAGATAAATACATGCCAGAAACTACACTTTTTGCTATAAATGGCAATTCTGTTTCGTCATTAGATTCTATAAAAATTTTGGTTAATGGTGTTGCTAATATTTTACGAACTTCATCTGGTAATTCTTTAGATTTTTTTAATGCCAAACCTTTGTCTACATAATACATAGCAACTAATGCCTTTCCTAAAACGGCATAAGATTTACTACTTAAGCCTTTTGCAAATATTTGTTTTAATTCTGGGTCCGTTAATTTCCCTAAAGTTTCAATAGCACTGGCTTGTACCAATGTTTTTATATCTGAATTAGCTAGTTGAATTATCTTACTAATAGCGTCTTTTTTAGAGAATTTATTAATTAAATCTATTTTTTCTAAGGCTAATACTCTAATTTTATATGAAGTATCATTTAAAGCACTTACAACGGCATTAAATGCATCTTTATCGTTTTGTTTTTTTACAACTTCTAGCAAAGCTTCTCTTCTGTGCGTATATTGTTTTGCGTTTTTTAATTGAAAAATATAATCGCTTAATACCTTATTCTCATTAATTTCACACAATAAGACACCATCAGCGTTTACCTGAATTAAAGTAGGTTGTATCTTAAAATTAAAGGTGAAGGAAGTATCATTATTTTCGATAAAAACAGTTTCTCTTCTTCTTTTATTTCCCTCAAAAATATCTAAGGTTAACGGGAATTGAAAGCTTTGTGCCTGCAGTTGCTGAACATTTACCGTTACCGTCTTTCTTAACTTGTTATAATCATAGGAAATATCAATTTTGGGGTGATTTGCGCCAAAATACCATTGGTTAAAAAACCAATTTAAATCTTTACCTGTTACTTTTTCAAAAACCAAACGCAATTGGTGTGCCTCTGCAACTTTAAATTTATATTCATTTAAATAAATTTTCAGGCTTGTAAAAAAGGCTTCGTCTCCTAGATAATTTCGCAACATATGCAAAATAGCGCCTCCCTTGTTATAGCTCACCAAATCGAACATATCTTCTTTGTCCAAATACTCAAAACGTACTAACTTTTTATTTGCTTCCTGTCCGTCTAAATAGAGCATTACATTTTCATGCATTTGCATGTCTGCGGCTTCTTGTCCGTATTTATATTCTTGCCATAAATACTCGCTATAGTTTGCAAAAGACTCATTTAATGTTAGGTTAGACCAACTTTCTGATGTTACCAAATCTCCAAACCAATGATGAAAAAGCTCATGGGCAATGGTGTTTTCATGCGTATTTTGGTCTATTAATTGCCCAGCAGTTTGGTATGCTTGCTCTCCATGAACTACTGCTGTTGTATTTTCCATTGCTCCAGAAACATAATCTCTAACTACAATTTGGCTATATTTATTCCAAGGAAATGGCACTCCTAATTTTTCTGAGAAAAATTGCATCATTTCTGGGGTATTACCAAAAATATCTTTGGCATATTTTGCATATTCTTTCTCTACATAATAATTTACAGGAATATCCTTATAGCTATCTTCTATTATTTCAAACTCACCAACTCCCATAAATACTAAATATGGTGCGTGTTTTAAATCCATTTTCCAATAATCTGTTCTGTTTCCTTGTTCTGTTGTTTTACTAATTAATTTACCATTAGAAAGGGTTTTATATTTATTAGGAACAGTAATATAAATTTCTTGTGTTGTTTTTTGGTTGGGTGCATCTATTGTAGGAAACCAACAGCTACTTCCTTCGGTTTCGCCTTGCGTCCAGATTTGTTTAGGTTTATGCTTATCTCTGCCGTCTGCATTTATAAAGTATAACCCTTTTGCTGCTTTAATTGCAACACTTCCTTGCTCTTTTACTTTTTCTGGTCTAGCAGTATATTTAAGATAAATTGTAAATTCTTCTTGCTTAGTATATTCTTTAGGTAGTTTAATTGTTATTTTATAATCATCATAATTATAATCTAAGGCATTTCCGTTTAAAGAAATTTCATGAATTAACATAGCTTTTGCATCTAAAATAAAAGCACTAGTTGCATAGAAATGAGGTTTTGCCGTTATCCAAGCTTCCCCATTTAACTGTTTTTCTTCAAAATTAAAATTTACTTTTAACTTTGTATGTATTAAGGTATGTGTTTTTTCTTTTGTTGCTTTATATATTGAATTATTCTGAGCAATACTATTTATTGTAGCTGCTACAAAAATAAATAAGAACCAATTTTTAAGTTTCATGTATACTATTTTCTTCTAGATCCTCAAAAATACTAATAAAGAGGATACAACTTGTTAATGCGCAGTTAAAATCAAATAACCGTGTAAATATAATGACAAAGCCCCAATTTCAAAAGAAATTGGGGCTTCATGTAACTTAAATTTTATGTTTTTATTTATTTAACATCGTAGAAAATTGTTTGAACGCATCATTATCTAGGTCAAAATTCATATTACTTAATGTTTCAATAATTTTTGCGGGGTTTATGTTTTCACCTAATAATCTTGCCACACCTACTCCTGTAGTTTCGCCATAAGCAAAGGCTATAACTTCATTTATAGCGTCTGTTTGTCCCGAATAATATACATTTACATTCATACCTTTTGCCTTCATAGACATTAAGCTCTTATAAGTCTTATTTCCTTTAAAAATAGTTGCTAGCTTTTTTTTCTCAATTTCATAAGCGGCAGTATTTTTATCAGTTTTTGGTAAAAACGTAATATTTATTTTTTTGATACTTTTGATTGTTTCCTTTATGTCTTCAGAAATACCTTCTTTTGCAGAAAACACAGAACTTACTGGCAGATCTCCAGTATAAAAGCCTTCTTTTCCGCTAGTTTCTACTAAGTAACTTTGTAAAGATTTTTCATTTTTACAAGAACTTACAAATAGCATTAAAAAAACTAAAGAAAATAATGAGGTTAATTTTTTCATTGTCTTATTTTTAAAAGTAAAGCTGGTTTTTTAAAACCAGCTTTACCAATTATTTTATTTATTGCTTTTTGGAGAACGTATCTGCCAAATCAGACATTTTATTAATATCTATATTTCCTGTTAAAGAAACAATCATAGATTCAGAAATTCCTTTTGTCTGTTTATTTATTCCTTTAATAAACATTAGAACTTCACTAACATATGCTTTGTTTTTAGTAGATTTCACATAGATTTTTATTCTAGAATCATCTTCTTTAATACGCATTAACTCTGTTAAACGGTGTTTTTTAATAGCACTATTTGCCATGATTTCCATTTTATCTGCAATCTTAGAATCATCTGTAGAAAACATTTTAAAACTCTTTAAATCACTAATCATGGTAAAGATTTGCATGGCCTCATTATCTTTCATCTTATCAGGACTAAATTTTGATAAAAGTTCAAACATATCTTTGTTTACAACTACCATATCTACACCATCCATATCTTCTAAAGAATCGAAGAAAGATTGTGCATTTGTTGCCATTGGGGCAACTACTAACGCTATTAATAGAATTATTTTTTTCATAATTTCTCTGTTTACTTGGTTTTAATAATTTTTACTTGGTTTATTTTAAGATGTTATTTACCGAATTTTCATAAGTATATAAAATAGCTACCGCTTGTTCTCCCTTTTTTAAGTTTGTAGACAACAGTTCTAACCCTTTACTTACTTGAGCATAAATTCTTTTAGCCTCATTTCTTTGGACATTTTTATCATATTGTTGCTTGCCAACAAATATGCTAAACAATACCGCTACAGATGCAGCTACAGACAACCATTTTAAGTTTCTCTTTTTAGATTTCTTAGGTTCTAAACTTATGGCTTTTGTAAATATTTCTTCTTTTGCAGTATTAAAGTAGTTAAATAGAGATGTATACTCTTGCAAGTGTTTTGCCACATTACCTCCTGTAAAATAGTTTTTTAAGGTTGTTTCTTCTTGCAAAGTAGTTTTTGCTTCTAAATATTTTTCTACTAATTTTTCTATGTTAGCTAACTCCATAGTTGTGTTTTTTAGTTAATTCTTCTCTTATTGTTTTTCTTGCTCTAGATAAGGCTACCCTAACTGCTGTTGGCTTCATGTCTACCATTTTACAGATTTCTTCAAAATCATATTGCTCAATATCTCTTAATTGAATAATAATCTTTTGTTGTTCTGGTAACTTTTCAATCAATAAATGTACTTGGTTTACACTATCTTGATATTCAAGTTTCTTGTCTAAAGACGTTTCTTTCTCTTTATAATTACTGTGCACTAATGTTAAATTACTTGCCTGCTTCGATTTTAATCTGTCATAACAATAATTCTTAGTCATTGTCATTGCAAAAGCTTCAACATTTTTATAATTTGCTATTTTCTCTTTACTTTTCCATAATTTAAAAAAAAGTTCTTGAGTAGCATCTTCAGCTTCCTCAGTAGACACCAACAACCTTTTGGCCAATCTAAAGACCTTATCTTTAAAGGGTAAAACAACTTTTAAAAAGTCTGACTGGTTCATTAGCGTTTGTTTGCTTTGTATTCCTATAGATTATTATTTAATTACTGGTTTACCTGTTTATGACGAATAACTGTTTATTTTGTTACACAAGTTCTTAAAAATAATACTAATTCTGTTTATATTGCGTTAGGTTTAAATCAAATATATTCTTAAATATGAAACAAATTATAAAAATTTGCGCAAGCATACTTATAATAACTTCCTTTTTAAATTGTTCTAAGGAAATTAGTTCAATTCCTACAGACATACAAGTAAATAATTTTGTTTGGAAAGGGATGAATGCTTACTACTATTGGCAAAATGATGTACCAGATTTAGGAGACAGACGATTTTCTAATCAATCTGAAATAAATAATTTTAGTGCAAGCTTTTTAACACCAGAAGATATTTTTCAAGCGGTTCGTTTTCAACCAGGAACAGTAGATCGTTTTTCTTGGATTGTTGATGATTATGTAGCTTTAGAAAATGCATTTCAAGGCATTCGATTAAGTAACGGAATGGAATTTAATTTATACACCAATCAAACAAATTCAAATAATGTTTATGGAGTTGTATACTATGTAATTCCTGGTTCAGATGCAGAGAAAAAAGGTGTTTTAAGAGGAATGGTTTTTAGTATTATTAACGGTATTCAAATTACAGTTTCAAACTACAGAGATTTATTAACCAATGTGGCTAGTGTAAACTATACAATTAGCTTAGCCAATTTTAGCGCTGGAGATCCAATTATAAACGGTACAGAAATTAATCTAACAAAAGAACAATTACAAGAAAACCCTGTTGCCATTACAAAGGTTTTTACTGAAGGAAGTAAGAAAATTGGGTATTTATTGTACAACCAATTTGCAAGTTCTTTTGATGGCGAGTTAAATGCTTCTTTTGGATATTTTAAAGAAAATAATATTACCGATTTAATTATAGACTTACGCTATAATGGCGGCGGAAGTGTTCGAACAGCAACTTATTTGGCAAGTATGATTAACGGAACAAATACTGGTAAATTATTTTCTCAAGAAATATGGAACGAAAAAGTAACGGAAACAACCAACCCAGAATATTTCTTAAATAATTTTACAAATCAAATTTTAAATAAAGATAGTAACGGCACAATTCTTTTAGATGAGCCAATTAATAGTTTGTCTATGCAGAAAGTTTATTTTATTATTACAGAAGATACCGCATCGGCCTCAGAGTTAATTATAAATGGTATGACTCCTTATATTGACGTAAGGTTGGTAGGAACAAAAACAGTAGGAAAGCAGGTAGGTTCTGTTACTTTATATGATTCTGATAATTATGGTAGAAACGGTGACAATTTAAATGTAAACCATACCTATGCAATGCAACCCATTGTATTAGAAATTAAAAATGCAAATTCAGAAAACAATCCAGAGGGTTATTTGGCAGATGATTATTTACCTGAAAACTTTGGGAGTGAAGATGGTGTTATTAATTTGGGCGTTTTAGGTCTAAAAACAGATCCTTTATTAAATAAAGCAATTACTTCTATAATAGCTGGTTTTAAGTCTAACACAGATATAAATTTTTACTTTAAAGAAAAACCACTTATGAATTCTAAATCTGAAGCCCTTTTTAGTCAAGAAATGTACATTGAAAATTTAAGGAACTAAGAAAGTTATAACAATAAAAAAGTCTAGCAACTGCTAGATTTTTTTATTAAAACTAGATTTTATGCATCTAAATTAGTTTCTTCCATCTCTTTATCGGTAAGCATATCTGGTCTAAACTCACTCATTACTTCATCATTTTTAGACTTTGCATATTTAAAGCCAGATTTCCACCATTTTTTCATCAACTTTTTATCAAAAACCAATGAATTTGTAGTTAAAACTGTGGGAGTATAATACAAGTTTAGTTTTATATCTTTATTTGAAGCTGCCAATTTACCAATAGTAACATTATGTCTTTCTACGTGGACTAGCATAAAATCAAATACATCAAACAACAAAGAAAACGGATTGGTAGCAGGCAATCTATTAATCTGAGTAACTTCTGTTTCTAGGATAATAGCATCAATTTCTGTGGCTCCTCTTAAAATTGCTTCTCTTATAGGTATTAAAGAACCAAAACCACCATCTGCATATTGTTGTCCGTTTTTTTCTAACAAACTCATAAACGGTACATAATTGCAAGATCCCCAAATCCAATCACAAAAATCTTCATAGGAACAATCGTTTATAGATTTGTACTCTATTTGGTTTGCTGTTAAATTAGAAACCGTAACCACCACCTCTTTATGTGTGGCTTTAATTTGAAGATACATTTCTTTGGTAATCTTCCTTTTAATTAAAGAACGTAAATTTTTACTCTCTCCAAAGGTCTTTCTACCGTTTAAAAAGTTCCAAAAAGTATTTAAATGATTAATACTTATCACCTTTTCTCCAGCAATCTTTTTAATTTTAAAAGGATTGTTACTAAAAATGGTTTCTTGATTTACGTTGGTATATAATTCTTTTAATTCATCTAACATACCTAAGGCCAAATGAGAAACCATTAAACTACCTGTAGAAGTACCTAGAAATAAATCATACTTTTTATTTTTATTTTGCATGAGATATTGAGCCACTCCGCCCGCAAATGCGCCTTTACTTCCACCCCCAGAAATTACCAGTGCTTTTTTCATTTCTTATTATGATTTGTTTACTTTAGTGCCATAAAAATATTAAAAATGAACAGAATAATCTTACTTATTTTCACATTCCTTTTTTTAATTAGTTGCACACCAGAATACGAGTCAAGAAATATAGAAAAGGTAGCCATTAAAGCCCTTAAAATAGACAGTACTAGCATTAGAGCAATACAAGTATTAGATGGTAATAATATGTATTTTGCCGGTTCTAACGGTAATATTGGCTTTACAACAAACAGTGGTGCCCTATGGCATACTATCAGTATAAAATATCAAGATACAATTATTCCGCATTTTAGAAGCTTAGCCTATAATGGTTCAAATTATTTTGCTTTGTCTATAGGCAACCCCGCTCTATTGTATAAAATTTCTAAAGGTAAAACTACTTTACAGTACATAGAAGAAGACAAAAAAGTATTTTATGATGCACTTACGTTTTTTGAAGATAACTTGCATGGCATTGCTGTTGGAGATCCAACAGAAGATTGTGCTTCTATAATTCTAACAGAAGATGGGGGTGAAACTTGGAATAAAATTCCGTGTAAAAACTTACCTAAAATTAGTACAGGCGAAACCTTTTTTGCAGCTAGTAATACCAATATTAAGACAATTGGAAGTACGGTATGGATTGCTTCTGGTGGAAATAAAGCTAGAATTTTAAAATCTACAAATTATGGTAAAACTTGGCAGGTTTTTAATACGCCAATAATACAAGGAAACGGACCGCAAGGAATGTATTCTATAGATTTTTATGATGAACAAAACGGAATTGTAATTGGTGGAGATTACTCTAAACCTTTAGAAAATAAAGCAAACAAAGCCATTACTAAAGATGGTGGACAAACATGGACACTAATTGCAGACAAGCAAAGCCCTAATTATAAAAGTTGTGTGCAATACGTGCCTAATACCAATGGCCAAGAAGTTTTTGCAGTAGGTGTAACAGGGGTGTCATTTTCTAATAATGGCGGAAAAACTTGGAAAGAAGTTTCAAAAGATGCCTATTATGCAATTCAATTTATTGATAAAAATACCGCCTGGCTAAGTGGAAATGAAAAAATAGGAAAATTAGAATTGTAAAATTCCCAATAAAAAAAATGAGTACCAATGATTGATAAGAAGCAAATTATAGAACGTTTTATAAAATATGTAATTATAGACACAGAATCAGACCCTAACAATCCAGCATTTCCTAGTACTGACAAACAATGGGATTTGGCACATGTTTTGGTTGCAGATTTAAAAGCTATTGGAATGCAAGACATTACTTTAGATGAAAATTGTTATATCATGGCTACTTTACCAAGCAATGTAGCGTTTAAAGTTCCTACCATTGGTTTTGTGTCGCATATAGATACGAGTCCAGATTTTACAGGAAAAAATGTACAACCTCAAATAGTAGAAAATTATCAAGGAAATGATATCGTTTTAAACAAAGAACAAAACATTATTCTTTCTCCAGATTATTTTGAAGATTTATTGCAGTATAAAGGCCAAACCATTATTACAACAAATGGTACCACGCTTTTAGGAGCAGATGATAAGGCGGGTGTTACAGAAATTATAACAGCTATGGCCTATTTAATTCAGCACCCAGAAATAAAACATGGTAAAATTAGAATTTGCTTTACACCAGATGAGGAAGTTGGCAAAGGAGCTCATTTATTTGATGTAGAACAGTTTGGTGCAGAATGGGCGTATACTATGGATGGCAGCCAGATTGGAGAATTAGAATATGAGAATTTTAATGCAGCTAGCGCTGTTGTAACCATTACTGGTAAAATTGTGCATCCGGGGTATGCAAAGGGAAAGATGATAAATTCAATGCAAATTGCCAATGATTTTATGTCAGTACTGCCACTAAAAGAAGTTCCTGAAAAAACAACCGATTATGAAGGTTTCTTTCATTTACATGATATGAACGGTACTGTAGAAAAAACCGTCTTGGAATATATTATAAGAGATCATGATTTAGCATTGTTTGCGCAAAGAAAACAAACACTTCAAAATATTGCAAGCAAATTAAACCAAGCATTAGGACAACCTCTTATTGAGATAGTAATAAAAGATCAATACTTTAATATGAAGGAGAAAATTGTTCCTGTAATGCATATTGTAGATTTGGTGGCAGAAACAATGGTAGATTTAGGAATTGCACCCTTAATTAAACCGATAAGGGGCGGAACAGACGGATCTCAGTTATCATTTAAAGGATTGCCTTGTCCTAATATTTTTGCTGGCGGACATAATTTTCACGGAAGATTTGAATATATTCCTGTAGAATCTATGATAAAGGCTACGGAAGTTATTATTGGAGTTACTGAAAAACTTGCTGAAAAACACGCATAAAAAAAGTCTCCATAATTTTTTGGAGACTTTTTTATAATTTAAAAATGCATTTTATATTTTAAGACAATTCACGGTTCTTACCCTTTACGCCTTTATAAAAACTGTCAAATACTTTAAAATCTTGTTTTATATCTTCCGTAACATAATATGGTGTTGCTATTTTTACTTTTTTATTCTCAAAATCTAAAGTAGCCATAACAATTGGTACGTTTGCACCTTTGGCAATATAATAGAAACCGGTTTTCCATTTGTCTACCTTTTTACGAGTTCCTTCTGGAGATAAGCCAAGGCGAAATTCTTCTTTTGAGTTAAAAAGGTTAATAATGGCATCTACCGTATTGGTGCTTTTACTTCTATCTACAGGTGTGCCGCCTAATGCTCTAAAGAAAAAGCCAAATGGACCTTTAAAAAGAACGTCTTTGCCAATAAAATGTACCATTTTACCTTCACTCATTCTTGCCAATATGGCAATCGGAAAATCTATCCAGCTTGTATGAGGCGCAGCAATGATAATATATTTCTTAGGGGTGTCAGGAAATCCGTTTTCCACTTTCCAGCCTAAAAGGTTGTATAATATAAATTTAGAAATTGTCTTCACAAATAACTGATTATTAAGTGTTTATAAAAACCTAAATAAAAGGTTTTCTACTACTATTTAAAGTGATAAATTTAAGGACTTAAATTGACATGATGACTGAAATAATTACATACTTATTAATTGCTATAATTTTTGCGCTAATCGGCTTATTTATAGGGAAATTACTCTCTAAATTAAACTTTGAAAAAGATAAAACCAAAATAGAGAAAGAAAAATCTGGATTAGAAGAACGTGTTGTCTTGCTGCAACAGTCTAAAGATATGGTTGAAAACAACTTTATTGAATCGCAAAAGGAGTTGAAAGACAATCAGAAAGAAAAAGAAAACTTAATTACTACGAATACTAGGCAAGATTCAGAAATAAATAATTTACAAATAAAACTTACAGAAAATAAAGGTGAAGTAGAAAAACTGAATGAGAAATTTACAAAAGAGTTTGAAAATTTAGCAAATAAAATATTAGACGAAAAATCTTCAAAATTTACGGAGCAAAACAGAGAAAATATAAAGAATATTTTAAGTCCGTTACAAGAAAAAATAAAAGGTTTTGAAGACAAAGTGGAAAAAACACACAAAGAAAGCATCGATTATCACGCCGCTTTACGTCAGCAAATTATTGGTTTAAAAGAACTAAACCAGCAAATGAGTAAAGAAACTTTAAACCTAACAAAAGCTTTAAAAGGTGATAATAAAATGCAAGGTAATTGGGGTGAATTAGTTTTAGAACGTGTCTTGGAAAAATCTGGTTTAGAGAAAGATAGAGAGTATTTTGTACAGCAAAGCTTTACCAATGATGAAGGCAGGCGTGTAATGCCAGATGTTGTAATTCATTTACCAGATGATAAAAAAATGATTGTAGATTCTAAGGTTTCTTTAGTGGCTTATGAACAATATATTAATGAAGAAGATGAAACCCAAAAAGGGCGTTTCTTAAAAGAGCACGTTGCGTCTTTAAAAAGGCATGTAGATCAACTAAGTGAAAAGAAATATGAAGATATTTACAAAATAGAGTCGCCAGATTTTGTATTACTATTTGTACCTATAGAGCCAGCATTTGCAGTGGCTTTAAATACTGATACTTATTTATATAACAAGGCATTTGAAAAAAACATTGTAATTGTTACCCCTTCTACCCTATTGGCAACGCTTCGTACCATAGATACCATGTGGAATAATGAAAAACAACAAAGAAATGCATTAGAAATTGCAAGACAAGCAGGTGCTTTGTATGACAAGTTTCAAGGGCTTTTAGGAGATTTAATAGGAATAGGTAAACGTATTGATGAAAGTAAAAAAGAATACGCTAGCGCAATGAATAAGTTGGTTGAAGGAAGAGGTAATATTATTACAAGTGTAGAAAAGTTAAAGAAAATGGGTGCTAAAGCTAAAAAATCTTTACCTGAAAATATTATAGAAAGAGCAAGAGAAAACGAATAAATGGTAGTACAATTTTAATTGAAAAACATAAAAAAAGCATCAAGAATTATCTTGACGCTTTTTTTTATGTTTTCACCCGATTGAGCTACTTAAAAACCTTTCATAGTTTTACATTACAAATAACCTTCTTGCACTCATCATTTCGGCAACACGATCACTTATTTCATGCAAAGCTTCATCATTATCTGCATTTGTTATTGCTTCGTCTATAAAGTCTACAACAGCTTTCATGTGCTCTACTTTTAAACCACGTGTTGTAATAGCAGGCGTACCAACTCTAATACCAGAAGTTATAAAAGGAGACTTATCATCAAAAGGAACCATATTTTTATTAACTGTAATTTCTGCTTTCCCTAGAGCAATTTCTGCATCTTTTCCAGAAATATTCTTATTACGTAAATCTATTAACATACAGTGGTTGTCTGTACCACCAGAAATAATATGATATCCTTTTGCTACAAATTCTTTTGCCATTGCAGCAGCATTTTCTTTTACTTGAATTTGATATTCTAAAAACTCATCTGTTAAAGCCTCACCAAAAGCAACAGCTTTGGCAGCAATAACGTGTTCTAAAGGGCCACCTTGGTTTCCAGGAAAAACTGCAAAGTTTAATAATGTAGACATTTTTTTAAGCTTTCCGCTTTTTAATGTTTCTCCAAAAGGATTATCAAAATCCTTCCCCATTAGTATAATTCCTCCTCTTGGTCCACGTAATGTTTTATGCGTAGTAGAAGTAACAACATGACAATGCGGTAAAGGATCATTTAGAATACCCTTCGCAATCATTCCTGCAGGATGAGAAATATCTGCCAATAAAATAGCACCAACACTATCTGCAATTACTCTAAAACGTTCAAAATCGATATCTCTAGAATATGCAGAAGCACCCGCAATTATTAATTTTGGTTGCTCTTTGGTAGCTATTTCTTGAATTTTATCATAATTTAAGACACCCGTTTCTTTTTCAACACCATAAAAAGTTGGGTTGTACAATCTACCAGAAAAATTAACTGGAGAACCGTGTGTTAAATGACCACCATGTGATAAATCGAAACCTAAAATGGTATCACCTGGTTTTAAACATGCAAAAAATACAGCAGTATTTGCTTGAGAACCAGAGTGGGGTTGCACGTTTGCATATTCTGCACCAAATAATTCTTTTGCTCTATCAATTGCTATTTGTTCTACAATATCAACAACTTCACAACCTCCATAATACCTTTTTCCAGGATATCCTTCAGCATATTTATTGGTTAAAACAGAACCTTGTGCAAGCATTACTTGATCACTTGCAAAGTTTTCAGAGGCTATTAACTCTAAACCATTTATTTGTCTTTCTTTCTCTTCCTGAATAAGGTCAAAAATTTGATTGTCTATTTGCATTGTAGTTATTTTGAAATAAGTATCAAAAGTACTGAAAATTCAAAACCTATTAAATAACTTTTATGTAAATTTTACAGAATTTATCATTATTTACGTATTTCTAGTAAAACGAATGTTAAATATTAGTTATTCGTTTTTGTTTAGAGTTAAAAACAAGAAAATATTGCATAGATTTGAACAAAATATAGAATTCATAGAATGATTATAACAGCAAATAATCCGAATAGAAAATCTTGGTTAAAAGTAACAGAAAATTCAGACTTTCCGTTGCAAAATATTCCATTCGGTGTTTTTATTACAAGAGATGATATTATTACAATTGGAAGTAGAATTGGTGACTTTGCAATAGATTTAGGGGCATTTCATCAATTAGGATATTTTGAAGGAATTCCATTAACAGATGACATCTTTTTACAAGATAATTTAAATGACTTTATTGCTGATGGTAGAAAAACTTGGCGTTTGGTTAGAAATAGGATTGCAGAGGTTTTTGATGTTGCAAATGGTACTTTAAGAGACAATGTAGACCATAAAGATAAAATTATCTTTAGAATGGATGAAGTTGAAATGTTGTTACCTGTTTCTGTTGGAGATTACACAGATTTTTATGCAAGTAAAGAACACGCAACAAATGTAGGTTCTTTATTTAGAGATCCAGAAAATGCTTTACTACCAAATTGGTTGCACATTCCTATTGGGTATCATGGTAGAAGTTCTTCTATTATTCCTTCTGGAACACCTGTTAGAAGGCCACACGGACAAACAAGACCTGCCGAAGGAAGTAATACACCTGGTTTTGGACCTTCAAAATTATTAGATTTTGAATTAGAAATGGCCTTTATTACTACAGATGCAAATGCTTTAGGAGATAGAATACCTATTGAAGAGGCAGAAGAATATATTTTTGGTTTGGTACAATTTAATGATTGGTCGGCAAGAGACATACAAGCTTGGGAATATGTGCCTTTAGGCCCGTTTTTAGGAAAAAGTTTTGCGTCTACCATATCTCCTTGGATTGTTACTTTAGATGCTTTAGAGCCTTTTAGAACAGACAACCCAAAACAAGTACATGAACCACTACCCTATTTAAAACAGGTAGGAAAAGGAAGTTATGACATTCACTTGCAAGTTGGTATTCAGCCAGAAAATGGAGAAGAAACCGTAATTGCAAATTCTAACTTTAAATATATGTATTGGACAATGGCGCAACAATTAGCGCACCATACCGTAAACGGTTGTCCTGCAGAAGCTGGAGACATGATGGGTTCTGGTACTATTTCCGGCCCAACCAAAGACAGCTATGGCTCTATGTTAGAATTGACTTGGAAAGGCCAAAATCCGTTGACTTTAAAAGATGGTACTACTCGTAAATTTATTAATGACAACGATACTGTTATTATGCGTGCACATTGTAAAAATGAAAATGTACGTATTGGTTTTGGCGAATGTATTGGTAAAGTTTTACCCGCTAAATAATACTTTTTAGATTTCCTTTAATAGAAATTATATTTTTAAATAGAACCTCACTCTTTTTCTAAGGCAGTGAGGTTTTTTATTTTTGAAAATATTTACTTCTAGATTATATGAATAATAAATTTTTAATTGTTCTTTTACTTTAATTACGGTACAATTATTACCCATTTTTTTAAAAAAAAAGAAATAATATGAGAAAATTTTTACTATTACTAGCATTTACAACCTTCACTGTTTTAAGCGGGTTTACCCAATCTAAGAAAAACGACTTAAAATTAACTATTGCAGGATTGCCGTTATTTGGGAATTCAGGAGATTATAAAGGCTTAAACGGTTTTGTAATAAAACCAGGCTTGGGTTATTATATTTCAGATAAAACATCTTTAGAATTAAATTTTTCATATGCAGCTATGAATAATTTAATCGTTGGAAACGTTGATTCCTATTATCAATCTTATGCATTTGTACCCACCGTTAGAAATAATTTTATAAATAATACAAAGTTTAGAGTTTTCGCAGAAGTTGGGTTTGGTCTTGGTTCTATAAAATACAATGCAGACAATAAAGATTTTAATAATTATCAGCACCAAACGCTTAGTGGTGGTATTTCTATAATGACCATTGGATTTGGTGGAAACTACTATTTTAATGACGGTTTAGGACTTGAATTTATACTGCCTTTCATCAATACCTATAATATTACTTCAGAACAGTCTAATGCCATATATTCTGGCATTGGCCCTACTATTGGTTTAACTTATAAATTGAATTAATAGTAAATAACAATTACTGTATTTATTTTAAGAACAGGAAGAGTTTAAAAGGTAAATCTGCTCTTGCCGTTTATTTTTGTTAAAAAAGTATTTTGAACGTATCTTTTTAATGATAAATTTTATACTTTTGAATTATTCCCCATTAATTTATTGAAATACGTTTTAAAACGCACTAGCTTTTAGTTTTTTATAAAATTAATAGCTAATGATGGATTTAAAATATTACAAAAGAAATGAGTTTATGCAGTGTAAACTATTTAGCTATAATTAAGTCGATACAATTATTAATTTTATTTAGATGTGGACTTTTTAGTTGAAAAAACACAAAACTATCAAATATTAAAAAAAAAAGTAAAATTTATGAAAACAGTTCTAAAATTATCGTTAGTAATTATGTGTTTTTTATTTATTACAAATTGTTCTCAAAAAATAACCGGAAACTTGGATAATGAGATACAAGTAACTCTTAAAAATACAGATGCCTATGAATTAGATTTACTGATATCTGGTGATGAAGAAGGTGCATCAATTAAGACCCAAGCTATAAATATGAAAAGGAGTGAGTTGGATAGAAACGCTACTACAAATTGGAGTGTAGTTTATTATTACCAGCCAAAAGTGAATTTTGTAGGCTCTGAGTATGTAGAAATTTTAACGTGCACTAGAGGAGCATCAAAAGGTTGTTCTGATATAAAAATAGTGAAAATTAATTTTACAATAATAAATTAATCCTACAAATAATAAAACTTAACCATATTTAAGAAACCTTTTGTGTTTTTAATAAGTTGCTGTAAAATAGTTTATTAAAAATGTTTTGGGTTATAAATAGCATTCTTTAAAAAAGATAATTATCACTAAAATATTAATAAATAAACTTCATACAAATTTGAGAAAATAATCAATTCTAAAAGAATTGATTATGGAGATGCCTTAATTTTTTCGTAGTATTTCTATAACACGATATAACCATCCGCTTAAGACTGAAAGTTATGTAATAAACAAGAAAAAAATATTTCTTTTATTTAGCTATAAATATTCTTCAAGAAAGTCTAATTTTTGGTGTAGTTCTCATATTAACCTCAAATAAAATAGATTAAAATGTAACATTTTAATATTATTATATACTAATGAAGTATAAATAAATTGTTTATAACTTTTGAAAACCCTATTTTACATATTCAAAAAAAGTTACAAATACCGAATTTATAGTAGTGCAATGGTGCAACTATTATCTAAAATAAATTAAAAAAAAACTATGATGACATTTATTGGAATTGCTTTAATATTAGTAGGTATAGCGCTATATATACTTAAAAAGTATAACAACAGTGCAAGAAAAAAAAACATAGCTATTAGAGCCTTTAATGAGACTGCTATCGAGGCAAAGAATCACAAAGAGTTAAACGCAGTATTAGAAATACCAGTTGCGTGGTGGTCTAGCACTATTATTGGTATTTTGTTTGTATTCTTAGGAGTTGCTAACCCATTTAGTATTAATGATGCAGGAGAGCGAACGGTAGTACAGCCAATTACAGGGGCTTTATGGACACAATTTAATCCTGGTTTGTATTTCTCTGGATTCTTTAGCACAAAAACCGTGTGGCCAAATAATTTCACGATTCAAGTAAGTCGTGAAGGAAATAAAAGTCCTGATGCAGATTTATGGGTTGCAAGTAATCCGAAAGATGGTACATTTAGTGAGGGAGATAATGCAGAATTAGAACATACCGTTAAATGGGATTTGCCAAGTAGTGAACCGATGATGTTAGATTTGCATATTACCTATAATAATTTTGAAAATTTAATGAGTACTACTTTATTATCTTATCAAAAGAAAATTGCCTCTTTTAGTACACAAAGGATGTCTTCTGAAGCGCATTATTCTGGTGGAAAATCTCAGTTAGATCAATATTTTCAAGATCAATTGCGTAACGGACAAGTTTTATTAGAGACAAACACTAAAACTAGAGTTTTAGAAGATGGTAGCCAAGAAACCTATATTGATGTAAAACCAAAGCTTGATATAAAGAGTGAAATGGTAAGGGTTGAGAGCGATATTCAAACATTTGGAATCTTATCAACATATACCTCTATGGATAATGTGCATTACGTAAAAGAAATTGATGTAAAATTAAGACAGAAAATTAAATATGCCGCAGATAAGGCAAACTCTAAGCAAGAATTAATTGCTGCGCAACAAGAAGAACAAACAGCTATTGTAAAAGGTAGAAAGTTAATTGCAGAGCGAACTGCAATTGAAGAAGCAGATGAAATAGAGTCTGTTATTAGAGCACGTAAAGCAAAATTAGTAGCTGCTGAAAAATTGGAAGAAGATAAATATAAAGCTGCGTCTACCTTAGCCTTAAAAAAAGCAGAAGCAGAAGGTGATAAATTAAAAGTATTGGCTGGATTGTCTCCTTTAGAACAAGCTAAAATAGACAAAGAGACTGCCATTGGTGTGGCACAAGCATTAGCAGGGCCTAACGGAATTGTATTTCCAAGAATAGTAGTTTCTGGAGGTGATTCTGATGGTGGTGGAAACGGTGCTTTACAAACAGTACAGCTTAAAATGTTAAATGATTTAGCGAAGTCTATGTCAAAGAAAAAGCAGTAATATTATATTCAATAACAAAAAAAAGCGCTGAAATTTTCAGCGCTTTTTTTATAATATTCTTATTCCTCAATTGGCGGATGGCCATAAATTTCTTCGAAATCCTCATCGAAGTTTTCTCTTAAGTACGCATTTAATTTTTTACGGTAATCATCTTTTAACCAAGTAACAAAGTTGTGTGTACTTTTAGAAATACACTTTGCATAACGGTTAATTCTATCATCTATCTCCTCTCCTAGCATTTTAGCTAAAATTAAAGCATCAAAAACATCTTCACTGTTTTCAATACACATTTTTGCATGATGTACTATCGATTTTTCTAAAACTCTTTTAGAGGATTCTCCCGTTTTAATAGTATCAATATAAACCCTTTTCATATCGAAATAGGTGTCTGTTGCTTTTTCAAATTCTTTTTGAACGTGTGTTGGAAGTTCGTATCTAAAGGTGTTTTCTATCTCTTCATCAGAAAGAATGGCATCTAAATAATAATCTGGCGCTCTAAACATTTTTTGCCAGTCTAAATCTGCACCCCAAGGGCCAAATCTATGAAAGTTGTTTCCTAAATCAATCACTTCAAAGGTAGCTTTCTCTCCAAAAATACGAGAACCACGTCCAATCATTTGATAATATAAAGTCAGCGATTTTGTTGCTCTGTTTAGAATAATAGCTTCAATACTTGGCTCATCAAAACCAGTAGTTAAAATACTTACAGAACTAATAATAGCATTTGGCGTTTTATGAAACCATTTTAAAATAAGTTCACGCTCTTTTTTAGTATTGGTATTGTCTAAATGTGCAATAGGATAACCTGCCTTTTTAAATGCATGAAACACCTGTATAGAGGTGTTAATACCATTGTTAAAAATTAATGTTTTTTTACCTTTTGCAGTCTCTTCGTATGCACCTACCAATTTAGATAACATATCTGTATTCATGTATAAATCTTCAGAAGATTTTACCGTATAATCTCCGTTGGCACCAACTTCAAGTGAAGTTAAACCAACATTATAAGAGTACATGTTTGCTTGCGCTAAATAACCACTTTCAATTAAATGATGAATTGGTTCTCCAACAAATAATTCTTGATAGTTCTCATACATTGGTAACTTAATGTTAGAACTTAAAGGGGTTGCAGTAACACCTAAAACGAAAGCACCATCAAAAAACTTGAAAATTTTAGTAAAAGAATTATAATGGGCCTCATCGACAATTACCAAACCAATATCAGAAATGTCTAGTTTTTCGTCTGTTAACCTATTTTTCAAGGTCTCTACCATGGCTACAAAACAATTAAAATCGTCTTGGTCATCTAATTTCGCCGTGCTATTAATAATTTTATTATTTACACCAAATTCGTCTAACATTCTAGACGTTTGCTTGCTTAGCTCTATTCTATGGGTTAGTACTAAAACTTTCTTTTTAAAAGTTTCTATGTACCGTCTTACAATTTCAGAAAATATAACTGTTTTACCACCACCTGTAGGCAATTGATATAATAAATGATAATCTGGGGGCGCAGTTTCAAATCGATTAAAAATCTCATGAAGTGCATCCTTTTGATAACCGTATAATTCTTTACCAACCTTTACTTGTGAAGCGTTTGTTTCTGCCAAAATTTTTGAAAATTTGAACTACAAAAGTAAGACTTAAAATAGGTTATTCCCTAATTTAAACTATATAAATCTTGATAAATTAACTTCTGTAATATCATTGTGAGATGCATGATGAACAGTTGCACCATTTCTAACCACAATTAATTGCGGAGATTGGTGGGTTACTTGAAATTTAACACCTATTTCATTAGAAATATCTCTGTAATTTAAAAGATCTAAATAATACACTTTTAAATGTTGCGTTTCTTCGGTAAATAATTTTTCAAATTGTTTAATTACCATTTTGCTAATGCCACATCTTGTAGAATCTTTAAAAATAAGAATTGTTGCAGTATTAGATTCGGTAATTACCGTATCTAACTGATCTACAGAAGTTAACGGAAGCCAGTTTAAATATGTTTTTTTTTCTGGTTTTGTTTCTTTCTCCTCTTTTCCACTAAACATATTATTAAATATACCCATTTTGTATTTTTATCCTTTATATACGCAAAGATATGAAACTTTTACTAGTCATAAATTCAGTTGCGCAATACTTTTACAAGATATTACAATATTTTTTACATACTTTTAAGAGAAGTCTAAAAATAGAAGCTATTTGTAGACGCAACTATAGAGAAAGTTACGTTTTTTCGCTTAAAATATTATTTAGTTGCTCTTAATAACAGGGGTATTTTGTTTATATTCGTTACATAAATAGACCAATATGAAAAAACTAGTTTACTTATTTTTTTTGAGCTTCTTAATTTCTTGTTCTTCTAACGAAACAACTACGTATTATTTAATTCGTCATGCAGAAAAAGATAGAACAGATAACTCAAATAGGAATCCTAATTTAAATAAAGACGGATTAGAAAGAGCAAAAAAATGGGCATTATATTTTGAATCTATTGATTTAGATGCCGTTTATTCTACCAATTATAATAGAACACAACAAACCGCAACACCAACTGCTGTAAGTAAAAAACTAGACATTCAAAGTTATAAACCTTATAAGATGTTTGATACTGTTTTTCAACAAAACACAATAGGAAAAAAAGTTTTAATAGTTGGGCATAGCAATACAACGCCCGTTTTTGTAAATAAAATTTTAGGAGAAAAGAAATACGAAAACATGAACGATTATGACAATGCAAGTCTCTACATAGTAACTATTTCTAATGACAAAATAACAAGTAAAATTGAAAAAGTAAATTAGTCTATAAATTGTACTTCAATATCTTTTAAGATAATTTCTGACACCTTTTTAAGCTGGTTATTTTCAAATTCTTTATCAATATTAACTAAAGAATTTGTTTTACTTAAAGGTTTATAGTTGTGGTAATCTACAAAACGAACTCCGTTTTTTACACAGACTTCTTTTAAAACTCTAAAGCGTTTACCCCCAGTATTGGTATTGTAAGAATAGGCTAGATAATCAATTAAAAAATCTTCTTTTCCAATCCAATATATAAATACATCTTCAAAATCTTCTCCTCCTCCATTTTTAGAAAATGTAACTTCAACTTTGTAAAATTCCTTACCTTTTATCGTTGTGGGTTTTAACAGCCTTTTATGAACCGCTTTGTCGTTTAAACCAAAAGGTAATACAGAAAAATAATGTACAGAATTAATAGCATTACTATATCTAGAAACCATGGTGTCTGCAACTTTTACGACTTCAGTATTTACAGAACGCTCATATCCTTTGTTTGTTACAACTTCATTTATAAGTGCATTGTCTTTTAGAAAACTCTTAGAAAGTTGAAAGTTACCACTACTTCTAATTGCCATATAAGATTTATCTCTAAATTTAAAAGTAATCTTAGAATTACTAATTTTATCAGCACCAGAATACAAAATAGTTTTATCTATAATTTGTTGTGCTGTTAAATTTGGTTCTAATTGGCCGCAGGAAATTAAAAATAAAAGATATAAAAAGGGTAGATAACGCATTTGTGCTATTGAATTTCTTGTTAAATTGATTTCAAAATTACGTTTCTTTCTTGAATGTAAAAATGTATCTTTGTTAAAATTAAAAAATTGATTTTTGATAGTTCAAAAAAACATCAACATACAAAATAAAAAAGCCCGTTTCGAATTTGAAATTCTAGACAAGTTTGTTGCTGGAATTCAGTTAACAGGAACCGAAATAAAGTCTATTAGATTAAGTCAAGCTCGAATTACAGAGAGTTTCTGTGAGTTTAATGAAGGCGGAGAATTGTTTATTGTAAATATGTATATTCAAGAATATTTATTTGGACACCATTTTAACCACAAACCTAAGAGTGAGCGTAGGTTATTATTAAATAAACGAGAATTACGCAGTTTAAAAAAGGATGTTGAAGCAAAGGGTAATACCATTGTTCCTTTAAGGTTATTTATAAATGACAACGGTTTTGCTAAGTTAGAAATTGCATTGGCTAAAGGAAAGCAAACGCACGATAAGCGTGAAGTTTTAAAAGACAGAGACAATAAAAGAGACTTAGCTAGAATTAAAAAGAACTTTTAAACGGCTATTAAAAAATTGCCCTAAGAAGCTTTGTACAATAGCACTAAATTATCTTCTTTTTCTAGAGTTGATAAAATACACACCCGTTAATAGCACCACAGAAGCTATAACAGATTGCAAAGACAAACTTTCATCTAACACATACCAACCTAACAACATAGCTATTATAGGGTTTATATATGCAGATGTTGAAACCTTTTCTGTTGATACATTTTTTAAGAGGTAATTAAAAGAAGTAAAGGCTACAATACCACCAAAGAAAATTAAAAATAACATAGATAGTTGCACTTCAAGAGTCCAATCTAAAGGGGATATCCATGTTTCTTTAAAAACTAAACTTCCAATTAATAAAATTGTACCTGAAATTAACATCTGGTAACCAGTGCTTACAAAAAAGTTTTTTGGTAAGTCTGCTTTTGACACAAATACGCTACCATAACTCCAACTTAATACACAAGTAAAAATCATAAAAACACCTAAAACAGTTCCTTCTGAGGTAGCAATATTTTTTTGGCTTACTAGTAAATACATCCCTAATAAGCCTAATAAAACACCTACAATAGACTTTTTCTGCATTGGTTTTCTATCTATTAAGCGCATTAGTAATAAGACAAATAAAGGTTGTGTTGCTGCTAACAAGGCCGCAAAACCACTATCTACGTATTTTAAAGCCCAAACAAAAACACCATTACCGTAAACCAAAAACAAAAAACCAGATATTAATGTATTTAAGAACTGTTTTCTTGTAATACCAATCTTAAATTTTAAGATTTTTGCAATAATCATAATTAAAAAGCCTGCAGTATAAAAACGAATAGACGCTAAGAAAAAAGGTGGTAATGCTGTAACTGCAATTTTATTAAATAGGTATGTAGAACCCCAAATAACATAAATTGCAAAAAATGCTAAAACAATTAGTAATTTAGAGCTGTGTTGTTTCATAGAATAGGCTTTCTTAAAGGTTAAAAAATATTACTTCTTTCTGTTTTTTAACTCTTTCTCAATATCTTTTAAAGTGAAACCTTTTGCTTGCAACAACATTAAGTAATGGAATAATAAATCCGCAGATTCGTATAAGAATAATTCATCATTATCGTCCATTGCCTCAATAACAACCTCTACGGCCTCCTCGCCTACTTTTTGTGCTACTTTATTAATTCCTTTCGCAAACAGAGAAGCTACATAAGATTTCTGTGTGTCTTTATTTGCAATCCTTTCTGTTATGGTCTCTTCTAGAGTAGAAAAGAAACCATAATGCTGTTTATTTTCTTCATTCCAACAGGTATCTGAACCTTTGTGGCATGTTGGGCCTTCTGGATGGACTAGAACTAACAAAGAATCATTATCACAATCTAGTTTAATATCTACTAAATTTAGCACATTTCCACTTTCTTCACCTTTCGTCCACAACCGATTTTTAGTTCTAGAAAAAAACGTAACCAAATTTGTTTTGTTAGTTTTATTGAATGCCTCTTCATTCATATACCCCAGCATTAAAACATTTTTTGTGGTTGCATCTTGAATAATTGCTGGCACTAATCCGTCCTTGTTTTTATTAAAATCTATCTTCATTATCTTAATTTTAATTCCATTTTTACGTCAGCAGATTCATAATATGAGTCTAATATTTCTACATGAACAAACCCAAATTTTTCATAGAGTTTTATGGCGTTTTGTAATTTACTACTAGTTTCTAATGTAATTAAATCTGCCTTTCTTTCAATGCAAATATCAATACAAAGTTGCATTAGTTTTGTACCAATTCCTAATCCTTTATACGTGTCAATTACTCCTAATTTCATTATTTCAAAAGTATTGTTTTCTAGCGGACTTAAACTTACTGTTCCTATAATTTCATTATTATAATGTGCTAAAAAAATATAACTGCCATTCTCTATGTATTTTTTAGGATTGTCTAATAAAGCATCATCTCCTATTTCATATAAATCGTTGGCATGCAACCAATCTAAAGAAATGTCTTTAAATTGTTGGTGAAATTTATCTTCGTATGCCTTAATTTGTACTTCTTTCATTTCTTCATGGTAAAACTAAATTCTTACTCTAATATGATGCTTCTTTAGCTCTTCTTTTAAATCTAAAATCGCAATTTCACCAAAGTGAAAAACACTTGCTGCCAGAGCTGCATCAGACTTTCCGGTTTTAAATGTGTCTATAAAATGTTGTACCGTTCCTGCGCCTCCCGAAGCAATAATCGGAATATTTAATTCGGTAGATAATTTTGCCAAAGCTTCATTTGCAAATCCTGCTTTTGTACCGTCATTATTCATAGAGGTAAACAAAATTTCTCCTGCACCACGTTTTTCTACTTCTTTTGCCCAATCAAATAAATTCAATTCCGTAGGTATCGTTCCTCCAGCCAAATGTACAATCCATTCTCCATCAACTTGTTTCGCATCAATAGCAACAACAACACATTGGTTTCCAAATTTCTCTGCCAACTCATTTACTAATTCGGGTCTTTTTATTGCAGATGAATTTATAGAAACCTTATCTGCACCAGATTTTAATAATAAATCAACATCAGCAACAGAAGAAATTCCGCCGCCAACCGTAAATGGAATATTAACTTGTTCTGCAACTTTTAAAACCATTTCTAACAGGGTCTTTCTACCTTCTAAAGTAGCGGAAATATCTAAAAACACCAATTCATCTGCACCTAATGCGGCATACTGTTTTGCTAAAGTTACCGGATCTCCAGCATCAATTAAATTTACAAAATTGATACCTTTTACAGTTCTTCCGTTTTTAATATCTAAACAAGGTATTATTCTTTTTGTTAACATTTTAATCGGTTTTCGCTTTTAACTTTTTAGCTGTTTGTAAATTGCAAACAGCTAAAAGAAATGGCTAATTATTAAGTATATATTTTTCCAATTGCTTTAAACTAATCTTATTCTCATAAATTGCTTTTCCAATAATTACACCTTCACAACCATTTTCTGCTAACCTAGGCAATTCATCGAAGGTTGAAATTCCTCCGGAAGCAATTAACTTTATATCTTTAGCTTTGGATAAAATCTCTTTATAAATATCGAAACTTGGCCCCTGCAACATACCATCTTTAGAAATATCTGTACAAATTACGTATTGAATTCCTTTGTCTTTATAACCTTTTATAAAAGGAATTAATTCTAAAGTGCTTTCTTCTTGCCAGCCATTTGTTGCTATTTTTCCACCAGAAGTATCTGGGTAAAAATCTGCTCCTAATATAATTTTTTGTGCACTATATTTTTCGATCCAACTTTCAAAAATATCGCTATTTTTAACAGCAATACTTCCTCCTGTAATTTGATGCGCACCAGAATTAAAAGCAATTTCTAAATCTTTATCAGCTTTTAAGCCACCACCAAAATCTATTTTTAAATTGGTTTTGCTAGCAATTTGTTCTAATATTTTATAATTGATTATCTTACTTGCCTTTGCACCATCTAAATCTACCACGTGTAAATATTCAATACCAGCAGCCTCAAATTCTTTGGCTACTTCTAACGGACTTTCATTGTATATTTTTTTCGTACTATAATCCCCTTTTGTTAAACGAACACATTTTCCGTCTATAATATCTATGGCTGGTATTATTCTCAAAATAGTTTTAAGTTTTAGTTGTTGGTTTTTAGTTCCAAAAAATTCTTCAATATTTGCTCACCAGCTAAACTGCTTTTTTCTGGATGAAACTGCACCCCATAAAAATTATCTTTCTGTAATGCAGCAGCATATTCAATTTCGTAATCTGTGGTTGCAATGCTTTCCTTACAATTTTCAGCATAAAAACTATGTACCAAGTACATAAATTCATTTTCTTTAATCCCTGTAAATAAATCAGATTTTAGATTAGAAATGTTGTTCCAACCCATTTGCGGTACTTTTACAGCTTTAGAAAAACGTTTTATAGCCACATTAAAAATGCCCAAGCCTTTTGTATTTCCTTCTTCAGAAGAATTACACAATAATTGCATGCCTAAGCAAATACCTAAGACGGGTTGTTTTAACTTAGGAATTACTTTGTCTAAACCGCTTTCTTGCAACATTTTCATTGCAGAACTAGCTTCTCCAACACCTGGAAAAATTACTTTATCCGCGGCAATAATTTCATCAATATTATTTGATAAAACAGCTGTTACTCCTAAACGTTTAAAAGCAAATTGAATGCTTTTAATATTTCCGGCACCGTAATCTATAATTATGATACTCATAATTAGTTCTTAGTTTTTGGTTATTAGTTTTCGTGAAAAACACTCAAAACTAAAAATTTATAATTCAGAATTCTTAAAGAACCCCTTTTGTACTAGGTAAAAACATTTTATTTGAATCTCTTTTTACTGCCATTTTCATTGCTTTTGCAAAGGCTTTAAAAATTCCTTCAATTTTATGATGTTCGTTGGTGCCTTCTGCTTTAATATTTAAATTACATTTAGCACCATCTGTAAAAGATTTAAACAAGTGAAAGAACATTTCTGTAGGCATGTCTCCAATTTTCTCTCGTTTAAAATCAGCATCCCATTCTAACCAATTTCTACCTCCAAAATCTACCGCAACTTGCGCCAAACAATCGTCCATTGGTAAACAAAAACCATATCTTTCAATGCCTAATTTATTTCCTAGTGCTTTGTTAAATAATTCTCCGAAAGCAATCATGGTATCTTCTATTGTATGATGCTCGTCTACTTCTAAATCGCCGTCTACTTTAATGGTCAAATCCATATTACCGTGTCTACCAATTTGGTCTAACATATGATCAAAAAACGACAAGCCAGTAGAAATATCATTTTTACCAGAACCGTCTAAATTAAGTTTGATATAAATTTTAGTTTCATTGGTGTCTCTCGTAATTTCTGTAACTCTATCTTCTAATTTTAGAAAATTATAAATTACAGACCAATCTGTGCTTGTTATCGCAATACAATCTAAAATTTCTTGTTTAGAGGTTTCTATTTCTTCTAAACCTAATTCTTCATTATCAGACAAAAATATACCCTTAGCACCAAGATTTTTCGCCAATTCCATATCCGTAATTCTATCACCTAATACAAATGAATTTTTTAAATCATATTCTTTAGAAAAATATTTTGTTAGCAAACCTGTTCTTGGTTTTCTAGTTGCTGCATTTTCATGCGGAAAACTTTTATCTATAAAAACTTCAGAGAAAACAACACCTTCTTTTTTAAAAGCTGAAATTACTTTGTTCTGCGCTGGCCAAAAAGTAGCTTCAGGAAAGGAGTCTGTTCCTAAACCATCTTGATTGGTAACCATCACCAGTTCATAGTCCAATTCTGAGGCTATTTTTGCCATGTATTGAAATACTTTTGGATAAAATTCTAACTTCTCTAAACTATCTAATTGGTAATCAACTGGTGGCTCTAAAACCAAAGTTCCGTCTCTGTCTATAAATAATACTTTTTTCATGTTATAACTTTTGGCTTTTAGCGAAAGGCTAATGGCTATATTTCTTTTAACGCTTCTATTAATTTCTCATTCTCATACTTTGTTCCAATTGTTAAACGCAAACAATCTTCGCACAAAGCCTGGGTTGTTCTATTTCGTATTACAATACCTTTTACTATCAATTGATGGTATCGTTTTGCAGCATCATCTACTTTTACTAAAACAAAATTACAATCTGTAGGGTAAATTACCTTAATAAAAGAAATCTCTTTTAAGTCTTTAATTAACAAGTCTCTTTGAAAAATAATTTCAACAACTTCTTTTTTAACTGCCTCTAGATTGTGCAACCTATCAACAACTCTTTGCTGTGTTAATTCGTTTACGTTATATGGTGGTTTTATGTTATTTAAAACCTTTATAATTTCTTCGGAAGCATAACAGACCCCTAATCTAACTCCGGCTAAACCGTACGCTTTAGACAGCGTTTGTGTGATAATTAAATTAGGAAATTGTTCTAATTTCTCTAACCAGCTATTTTTTTCTGAAAAATCGATATAGGCTTCATCGATAACTACCAAACCATTAAATTTTAATAATAATTCTTCAACAATTTCTTTGGTAAAGCTATTTCCTGACGGATTATTTGGAGAACACAAAAACAAAATCTTACTATTTTGATTTACTTCCTTCAATATTTGCGTTACTTTTGGCTGATATGCTTCTGTCAATAAAACCTGCTTATTTTCTATCGCATTAATGTTTGCTAGAACAGAATACATGCCATAAGTAGGCGGTAAAGTAATAACATTGTCTTTATTTGGTTCGCAGAAAGCTCTAAAAATTAAATCTAATACTTCATCACTTCCATTTCCTAAAAGAATATTTTGTGTGTTAATTTTTTTAATATCAGACAATAACTCTTTTACATTATTTTGCTGAGGATCTGGATACCTATTTACGCCGTTTTCAAACGGATTCTCATTGGCATCTAAAAAAATCATTTCAGACGCATTCGCGTCTTTATACTCATCTCTTGCAGAAGAATACGGCTTTAGAGATTTTATGTTTTCTCTAATAAGATTCTTTAAATTGAAATTTGTTTTCATTACTATTTTAAATCGTTTAGTCTTAACGTAACCGCATTTTTATGTGCAAACAAGCCTTCTGTTTCTGCCATAATTTCTATAGCATTCCCAATAATTTGTATGCCTTCTTTAGAAATTTCTTGAAAGGTAATTGCCTTTGTAAAACTATCTAAATTTACACCAGAGTAAGATCTCGAAAATCCGTTAGTTGGCAATGTATGGTTTGTTCCAGATGCATAATCTCCTGCACTTTCAGGCGTGTAATTCCCGATAAAAACAGAACCTGCATTTTCTATGTTGTCTATATAATATGCGTTGTCGTTTGTGCAAACAATAAAATGTTCAGGACCATATTCATTGATTAAATCTAATGCGATTGCATCATTTTCAACAAAAATAGATTTTGAGTTTGCAATTGCTTTTTGAGCAATGGCACCTCTTGGCAAGTCTAAAATTTGTTTTTCTATTTCTTTTTCTACTTGATAAATTAAATCTTTTGAAGTGGAAACTAAAATAACTTGAGAATCTACACCATGCTCTGCCTGACTTAATAAATCTGAAGCTACATAACTTGCATTTGCACTGTCATCTGCAACAATTAGCAATTCACTTGGGCCTGCGGGCATGTCTATTGCAACACCATATTTAGTTGCCAATTGTTTTGCAACGGTTACAAACTGATTTCCTGGGCCAAATATTTTATATACCTGCGGTATGGTTTCTGTGCCAAATGTATATCCTGCAATTGCTTGAATTCCGCCAACTTTTACAATTTTTGTGACTCCGCATAAATTTGCGGTATACAATATTGCAGGGTGAATTTTCCCTTCTTTGTTTGGAGGTGAACACAAAACTATTTCTTTACAACCTGCAATTTGAGCAGGAATTGCTAACATTAAAACCGTAGAAAATAAAGGTGCAGTGCCGCCAGGAATATATAAACCCACTTTTTGAATAGGCCTTTTTTCTTGCCAACAAGAAACTCCTTTTGTTGTTTCTACATATACTTTTTCTGTTTTTTGAGCAATATGAAACTTTGTAATATTTTCTTTTGCAAGATTAATAGCTTCTTTTAGTTCTGTTGAAATTAAAGAAATAGCTTCTTTAATTTCTGCTAAAGTAACCAGGTTACTCTCTAAAGTAACACCATCAAACTTCTTGGTATATTTTACAATAGCAATATCTCCATTCTTTTGAATATCTGTAAACACTTCGTTTACAGTACCTTCAATATCATCAACTGTTTTTGTTGGTCTTTCTAAGATTTTATTCCAATCTTTTTTCTGAGGATTTATGATTGTATTCATGTTATAGTACCATTTTTTCAATAGGACATACTAAAATACCTTCTGCCCCATTTTCTTTTAATCCGTCAATAATTTCCCAAAACTGATTTTTAGAAATTACTGTGTGCACAGAGCTCCAACCTTCTTCTGCTAATGGCAAAACAGTAGGACTTCTCATTCCTGGCAATAAGCTTAAAATAGTATCTAGCTTATCATTTGGTGCATTTAATAAAACATACTTAGAGTCTCTTCCTTTTAATACAGATTGAATTCTAAATTGAATTTTATCTAAAATAGCCTTTCTTTCGTCAGAAATTAAGGGTGAAACTGCCAAAACAGCTTCAGATTGTAATAAAACTTCTATTTCTTTTAAGCCGTTTTTAAATAACGTACTTCCACTAGAAACAATATCACAAATTCCGTCTGCTAAACCAATATTAGGCGCAATCTCTACAGAACCACTAATGGTGTGTAATTGTGCTGCTATATTCTGTTCATTTAAAAACTTTTTTACGGTCTCTGGGTAAGACGTTGCAATTCTTTTTCCTTCTAAATCTTTTAATGAATTTGCTTTAGAATCTTTTGGCACCGCAATAGAAACTTTACATTTAGAAAATCCTAAACGCTCCACAAACTCTAAATCGTTTCCTTTTTCTATTAATACATTCTCTCCAATAATAGCAGCATCTACTACCCCATCTCTTAAATACTGTGGAATATCTCCGTTTCTTAAATAGAAAACTTCTACTGGAAAATTTCTTGCAGAAGCTTTTAATTGATCTTTTCCGTTATCTATAGAAATACCAATGTCTTTTAAGATTCTCATAGAATCTTCATTTAACCTTCCTGACTTTTGTACTGCAATTCTTAAATTACTCATTTTTGTTTGTTTGGTGCTTGAACAAATACGGTTTTAAACTAAAAAAACCTGTTTGATTTGCTCAAACAGGTTTATAAATATTTTGATTTTATTCAATACATTTTTAAATCGCTTGATTGCAATTGTAAAAATGATGATGATGTGTTTGAATAAATTTCATGTATTTCTTAATTATATGCAAATATCTAGATTTTATTTTTAATAGCAGTAATTGTCCATCAAAAAAATGAAATAACATATAATTTTTATCAATTTGTTAATATTTGTTTAAAATTAATGTTTAAAACAAAAAAAACTGAGCGTTATACTCAGTTTTTAATATTTAAATAAAAATTTCTAAAATTAGCCTAAAAATATTAGCTAAGTTTAGCCAACTAGATTTCTAGTAGTATTCTAATTGTATTGCGTATGCCATATAATTTTAAAGCTTAATTAAATCTAGGTCTAATTTATTTTCTAAAGAGAGAAAAAACGTATAATCTTTAGCAGTTTCTTTTAACGCATCAAAACGTCCAGAAGCACCACCATGGCCAGCTTCCATATCTGTTCTTAATAGTAATAAATTATCATCTGTTTTTAATTCACGTAATTTAGCAACCCATTTTGCAGGCTCCCAATATTGTACTTGAGAATCGTGATAACCAGTGGTTACTAACATATTTGGATACGATTTTGCACTTACTTGATCATAAGGTGAATAAGATTTAATATAGTCGTAATATTCCTTATCATTCGGATTCCCCCATTCATCGTATTCCCCTGTTGTTAGTGGAATTGTATCGTCTATCATGGTAGATATAACATCTACAAAAGGCACTGCTGCAATAATACCGTTATACAATTCAGGATTCATATTTACAATTGCACCCATTAACAACCCTCCAGCAGAACCACCCATAGCGTATAAATGCTTGGCAGATGTATAATTATTTTCAATTAAATATTTAGAACAGTCTACAAAATCTGTAAACGTGTTCTTTTTATTTAACATTTTACCATCTTCATACCAATTTCTTCCTAAATATTCACTTCCACGTATGTGCGCCAAAGCATACACAAAGCCTCTATCTAAAAGACTTAAACGTGTTGTAGAAAAACCATCTGGAATTGTATACCCATATGAACCATACGCATATTGTAATAATGGCGTGTGCTCATCTAGCTTTGTGTCTTTATGATATACTAAAGAAATGGCTATTTTTTCTCCATCTCTAGCAGTAGCCCAAATACGCTTACTCTTATAGTTTTCTTTATTAAATTTTCCTCCTAAAACTTCTTGTTCTTTTTTAATTTCTTTAGATTTAGAATCCATATTAAAATCAATTACAGAGGCAGGCGTTGTCATAGAATTATATGAATAACGAATTACTTGCGTATCAAAATCTGGATTTGAATATACTCCTACAGAATATGTTTCTTCATTAAAGGGAAGGTAATAATCTGCTGTTTTATCCCAACGTTTAATGCGAACCTTGTTTAATCCGTTTGTACGTTCTTCTAAAACTAAATACTCTTTAAAAATAGAAGAATCTTCTAACAATGTATCTTCTCTATGCGGAATAACGTCTACCCAGTTTTCTTTGGTTGTAGCAGAAACTGGAGTCTTCATTAATTTAAAATTGGTAGCCTTGTCTTTATTTGTTAGTAAATAAAAAGAATCTTCAAAATGAGAAACACTATATTCTAAATCGCGCTCACGCGCTTGAAGCATTGTAAATGCACCTGTAGGATTATTTGCATCTAAATACTGAGCCTCTGTAGAAATGGTGCTATACGAGCCTATAATAATGTATTTATCTGATTTTGATTTTGTTACATACGTTCCAAAAGTTTCATCTTTTTCATGAAAAACCTCAATATCTTCTGATGCTAGTGTTCCTAATTCATGTCTAAAAATCTTCTCGCTTCTTAAAGTATTTGGATCTTTTTTGGTATAAAAAATAGTTTTGTTATCATTAGCCCAAACAGAACCACCCGTTGTGTTTTCTATAATATCTTTGTAAACTTCGCCTGTTTCTAAATTCTTTATACGCAAGAAGTATTGTCTTCTGCTAATGGTATCCGTTGCAAAAACAGCTAATTTATTATCATTAGAAATATTTAAACCTCCTAATTGAAAATAATCGAAATCTTTAGCCATTTCATTTACATTAAACATTACCTGCTCTTCGGTTTCTAAATTGTCTTTCTTTCTGCTATAAATAGGGTATTGCATTCCTTTTTCAAAACGCGTAATATAAAAATAACCATTGTCTTTATAAGGTACAGAAGAATCATCCTCTTTAATTCTACCTTTCATTTCTTGGAATAAGGTCTCTTCAAAGTTCTTAGAGAACTCGGTAACTTTATCGTGGTAGATATTTTCTTCCTCTAAATAATTAATTACTTTTTGAGTTTGCTTATCTTTTACAGCAGCAAGTTTCTGTTCATCAGTTAAACGCATCCAGAAATAGTTATCTATTCTAACATCTCCGTGTTTTTCTAATGTTGTTGGTTGTTTCTCTGCTGCAGGTGTATTTGCATCTATATTTTTCATTGGATTATTTTTACAAGCGGTTGCAAAAATAAGACTTAAAACAATAATTGTACTATATAATTTTCTCATTTTTGATTGATTTTATTAATTTATAAATATTTAAGCAATTAACCCTAGTATCCCCACAATACCTGCTAAAATGTAAATTGATAAAATTATGATAGTAAAAACACCCACAAATTTATAATGAGATTTTAGCATTTCAAAAGCTGCCGCTAAAATGGCATCATCTTTAGTATTTAGAGCCTTTTTTAACTTTACAGAAAACTGGTATAAATAATACAGTGGAAAGACATAAATGGCAATCATTAAAATATAAAAAATTGTCATTGCAGTGCCTAAATTAATTGGCATTGTTGCGGCTTCTGGCATATTATTATAAATAGTACCCACAAAAAAGCTGCTTAGAAGTAATATTCCTAAACCTATAAATCCTAAAATAGATAAGAATTTACACCATTTTGCTGTTTCTTTTAAAAAACCTTTTGCGGCGCTTGTTATGGTTAGCTGCTCTAATTCTGTAATTGCATTTTGCATATTTGTATCTTTAGTTCGTTATAAAAAATCAAAAATAGTGAATTTTAAATTTTAACATAAAAAAAGCCACAAATATTATATTTGTGGCTTTTAAATCTAATTTTTAAGTTTACTTTTTAAACTCAGAAATTGTATTTTTAATAATAGAAATACAATCCATTAATTGCACTTCTGTCATTACTAAAGGTGGTGCAAAACGAATAATATTACCATGCGTTGGTTTTGCTAGTAAACCATTGTCTCTTAATTTCATACAAATATCCCAAGCAGTAGAACTATCTTCAGTATCATTTATTAAAATTGCGTTTAGTAAGCCTCTACCTCTAATAGATTTTACTAAATCATTGGTTTTACAAAATTCAGTTAATTCATGTCTAAAAATAGCACCTAATTTATCTGCGTTTATTGCTAATTTTTCATCAGCAACTACTTCTAAAGCCGCCATTGCTACTGCAGCAGCAATTGGGTTACCTCCAAAGGTAGAACCATGGTTACCCGGCCCAATTACATTCATTACAGCATCATTTGCTAAAACAGCAGAAACAGGATATGCCCCGCCGCTTAAAGCTTTTCCCAAAATTAATATATCTGGTTTTGTTTCTGGTGTTCCAGAACAGTTTTTCTCTGGACAGGCACAATTACCACAAGTTGCTAACAGACGCCCTGTTCTTGCAATACCTGTTTGTACTTCATCTGCAATAAACAATACATTATGTGCGGCACACATGTCTTTAGCTGTTGCTAAATAACCATCTGAAGGCACAAAAACGCCCGCTTCACCTTGTATTGGTTCCACTAAAAATGCAGCAATATTTTTGCTACTTTCTAGAGTTTCTTTTAAAGCTTGTAAATTATCGTATTCAATTTTAATGAAACCATTGGTATATGGTCCAAAATTCTTTCTAGCAACTTCATCGTTAGAAAAAGAGATAATTGTAGTTGTTCTTCCGTGAAAGTTGTTTTCACAGACTATTATTTCTGCTTTGTTCTCTTCAATTCCTTTAACTTCATACGCCCATTTTCTAGCAATTTTTAGAGCAGTCTCTACTGCTTCTGCTCCGGTATTCATTGGTAATAATTTATCAAAACCAAAATACGCAGTTGCAAATTTTTCATATTGCCCAAGCATGTCATTATGAAAAGCTCTAGACGTTAAGCTTAATGTTTTAGCTTGATTTGTCATGGCATCTACAATTTTCGGATGACAATGCCCTTGATTTACAGCTGAATAAGCTGATAAGAAGTCATAATATTTTTTTCCTTCTACATCCCAAACATTAACTCCTTCTCCTTTGCTTAAAACTACCGGAAGTGGATGATAATTGTTTGCCCCATGTTTACTCTCTAATGCTATCGCTTCTTGCGATGTAAGTTTGTTTAAAACAGCCATTTTTAATCGTATTAAATGTTTATAATTAAATAACCATTCCTGTTCTACCTTTATCCTCTCGAAGTTTCGAAAATTCAGCGTGGGAAAGAAATCATCCCCGAAGTCTTACAAAAGTAATTAAAATAATTAACTATTTAATAACTGTTTCATTAGATTTTTGGTCGTACCCTAAAGGTTTTGGTTTGTACGCTGTCTTTTCTTCATCCTTTAGAAAAGGATACCGTTTCAATTTCTACCGCACGCTTCAAACCTAAAAACTAGTTCCTTTAAATTATCTATAGTTCTTTTGTACTTCACAGATTTCAAAAACAGCTAAGGTCTTTTTATCATAAAAAACAACATCCCTCTGCATTTCTTTTCCTAATTTTGCAAACCAAAATAATTAAAAATGCCACGCAGAGAACGAAACAAATTTGTAAAGAAAAATCAAATTTTAGAATTAAAAATTGAAGATTACGCTTTTGGAGGAAAAGGAATTGCAAGAATTCATTCAGAAGAAGGAAGTTTTGTCATTTTTATACCTAATACCCTACCTGGCCAATTGGTAAAAGCACAGATTAATAAATCGAGTAAGAACTACGCAGAAGCCAAGTTAATAGATGTTTTAGAGCCCTCTAAAGATGAGATTGAAGTTCCGTATCAAGACATTCCTGGCGCACCCTACATTCAATTACCAATAGAATTACAGCATCAATATAAAAAGGAAAGTACCCTGTCTTTATTCAAAAAAATAGGAAAAGTAGAAAACATAGAAGATTTATTTGATGAGTTTGTAAGCTCCCCAAATGTATTTCATTATCGAAATAAAATGGAATATGGTTTTTCTGCAATTGGCTATGATAGAGGCACAAAAAGAGATAAAGATGAGTTTACACTTGGTTTTAAAAGACGCGGTGTTTGGTGGATGGGAGATAATTTGGACAAAGATTCTGGTTTGTTTGACAAACAAATGGAAGACAATCTAAAAAACATTAGACAATATTGTATAGATACAGGGTTAGAGCCATGGCACGGTCCAAAAAGAGAAGGCTTTTTTAGATACTTTGTAGTAAGAAAATCTTTTAAAACAGACGAGTTATTATGTAATCTAGTAACTACATCTCCCAATTTAGATCAATTTGATTTGCAGAAATTTGCAGACTTTCTAAAAGGTATTTTTGGAGATCGTTTGGCTGGTTTATTGCACACAATTAATGATGAAACTGGTGATAGAACCATTGCTACCTCTGGAAGTATCGATTTAGTGTACGGAAAAGATAAAATTGTAGAAGAATTATTAGGCTTAAATTTTGAGATTAGTATGAAAAGCTTTTTTCAAACCAATCCTAAATGCGCAGAAAAACTATATAATAAAGTAGTAGAGTATGTTTTAGAAGACAAATCTAAAGTAGACAATACTGTGGTTATGGATTTGTTTTGTGGTACCGGAACTATTGGACAAATTGTAGCTTCTAAAAGTGAAAATGCAAAAATTGTTGGGGTAGACATTGTAGCTTCTGCTATTGAAGATGCAGAGAAAAATGCTAAAAGAAATAATATTGATGGCTTAAAATTTTATGCAGCAGATGTTGGTAAATTTTTAACTGCCCACCCAGAATATGAAAATAAAATAAAAACCATTATTTTAGATCCTGCCAGAGCAGGAATTGCTCCAAAAACACTTCAAAAAATAATTAATTTAAATGCAGATAGAATGGTTTATGTTTCTTGCAACCCTGCCACACAAGCAAGAGACACAGAGTTGCTAAGAGAAGCTGGTTATTTAATTAAAAAAATTAGTTTAGTAGATCAATTTCCACATACTGCGCATATTGAAACAGTCGTTTTATTTGAGAAAAGTTAAATTTATTCCTAATTTATTAAAGTTTAAATTTTATTTCTAAAAATGAAACTATTTTAGCAAAACAAAAAATAATACATTTATTTAAAACATAAAGATATGAAGATAAAGTTATCAGAATCAGCAATTGAATCTAAATTAGAGAAACTATTAGAATGGGAATATTACGATAACGCATTACATACAGATTTTGAATTTGATAATTTTAAAGATTGTATGTCTGCTATGAACAGAATCGCTTTTGAATGTGAAGCATTAAATCACCACCCAGAATGGACAAACGTTTATAATACTTTAGATATTACCTTAACAACGCATGACGCAGGTGGTGTTACAGAATTAGACTTTAAATTGGCTGCTGCAATTAATATAATTGTAGAAGTTGAAGAGGAATAATACGATAAAAACAATCTAATTCTTATATTTGAGTTGTGAAAAATAATATCTTATTTCTATTGTTACTAATAAGCATCCTTTCCGCCTGCGAAAAAGATGATTTTTGTATAGAAAACCCAGTTACTTCAAAGTTAATCATAGATTTTTATGACGATACCAACAGAGAAACTTTAAAAAATGTGCAAAAATTTTCTATTATTTCAGAAGACAAAATTGACAGCCTTTTTACTAACAAAACGGTCAATAGTATCTCAATACCTCTAAATTCTCTAAAAGAAGAGACTGTTTACACTTTAAAGAAAAATGAATCTGGTGGCGCAACAGTAGATAATAAAATTGCCACATTTACTATTAAATACAATACTACAGAAGAATTTGTTTCTAGATCTTGCGGTTTTAAAGTAGTCTTTATTAATGTATCATTTTCTTCAGACACGAATAATTGGATAACAGATTTTACACCAACCACAATTATTAATCTAGACGACCAAAGCGAAGCGCATGTACAAATATTTCATTAGCATTTGTTTGTTTTTTGTTTTTGCAGAAAATTTCTCTCAAGAACAAAAGAAAGATAGTATTTTTAATCAAAAAAAAGATACGCTTATTCATAAAACCAATTATGGTTTGCGTTTAGGAATAGATATTAGTAAACCTCTCTTTTCTTCTTTATATAGCAATTATGCCGGTTTAGAAATTGTAACAGACTACAGAATTAAAAAAAACATATATGTAGCGGCAGAATTGGGTTTTGAAGAAAAAACAAGTACAGAAGATTACTCAATTTCTACCTCTAAAGGAAATTATATTCGGTTAGGTCTTAATTACAATGCTTACAAGAATTGGTTAGACATGAATAATGAAGTTTTTGTTGGATACAGGTATGGTTTTAGTTTATTTAAACAGACTTTAAATAGCTACACAACCAACGTTTCCGATGCACAAAATGGTAATTATTTTCCTTCAATTTTAAACACTGCTAGCCAATCTTCTTCAAACTTAAATGCACATTGGTCTGAACTTATGTTGGGAATAAAAGTAGAAACTTTAAAAAACGTTTATATTGGCTTTAGTGTTTCTTACAAAATATTAATGAGTGTAAAAGATCCAAAAGACTTTAAAACGTTATATTCTCCTGGATTTAATAGAATTTTTGAGAGTAATACCGGTTTTGGTATAAATTATACCGTAAGCTACCTAATTCCTTTTTCTAAAAAGTAAATTCACTTTATAAGTTGCTAAATTTTTAGTAACTTTATAATATGTTTTAATTTAAAACTTCAAAAATGAATAAAATATCAAGTGTAAACTTAGAAGATTTTTTATCTAACGACCCAACGAGAAAACAAAATTTTATAAATGAAATTGGTCACGCATACGAAAACATAGGTTTTGTAGCGTTAAAAGGTCATTTTTTAGACGATACCTTAGTAACAGATTTATACAGTGAAATAAAGAACTTTTTTGAGTTACCAGTAGCTACAAAAGAAAGCTATGAAATACCAGGAATTGGTGGGCAAAGAGGGTATGTTTCTTTTGGAAAGGAATCTGCTAAAGGTAAAAAAGAAGGTGATTTAAAAGAGTTTTGGCATTTTGGACAATATGTAGAAGATGATGCAGAAAGAGCAAAAGAATACCCAGAAAATGTATCTGTAAATGAACTTGCAAGGTTTAATGAAGTGGGAAAGCAAACCTATAAAATGTTAGAAAAAACAGCTAAATATGTATTGCGTTCTTTAGCATTGCATTTAGATTTAGAAGAAACATATTTTGATTATTATATAAAAAACGGGAATAGTATCTTACGTCCTATTCATTATCCGCCAATAGCAACAGAACCAAAAGGTGCAGAAAGAGCTGCAGCACACGGAGATATTAATTTAATTACGCTCTTAATGGGGGCACAAGGAAAAGGTTTGCAAGTGCAAAACCATACAGGAGATTGGATTGATGCCATGGCAGAACCAGATGAGATAATGATTAATGTTGGAGACATGTTGGCAAGACATAGTAACAATAAATTAAAATCTACCATTCACAGGGTTGTAAACCCCCCAAAAGAAATGTGGGGTACTTCTAGATATTCTATTCCGTTTTTTATGCATCCAATATCAGAAATGAAATTAGATGTATTAGAAAACTGTATTGATGCAGAAAATCCAAAACAATTTGAAGACATTACTGCTGGTGAATTTCTAGACCAACGTTTATTAGAGTTAGGCCTAAAAAAATAAAGCAATTATTGTTTAATGATACTTGACAAAAATGGATTTTAAAGACCAATTAAAAAATTTATTTCCAGAACATGAGGAAAAATTAGAACCAATAAAAGAGAAATCTAATGTGTGGTTGCAAGATGATCCAATAATCTGTAAATATGAAAAGCGAAAAGGAAAACCAATTACAATTCTAGAGGGCTATACTGGTGCTACTTCTGATTTTAAAATTTTAGCAAAAGAAATTAAAACCAAACTTTCTGTTGGTGGTAGTTTTAAAGATGATAAAATAATTATTCAAGGAGATTACAGAGATACCATAATGACGATGCTAAAGGCAAAAGGCTTTAAAGTAAAAAGAGTTGGCGGTTAAAAAAACACATATGAGTAAAAAAGAATCTGAATTAATTTTAAATGAAGATGGTAGTGTTTATCATCTTAATTTAAAACCAGAACATATTGCCCACGATATTATATTTGTTGGTGATCAAGATAGAGTTGCAGAAATTACCAATAAATTTGATTTTGTTGAATTTACTACTCAAAAAAGAGAATTTAAAACAACAACAGGCAGTTATAAAGGAAAAAAAATAACTGTAATTTCTACAGGAATTGGTCCAGATAATATAGATATTGTGCTAAACGAACTAGATGCACTTGTAAATATCGATTTAAAAACAAGAAAGCCAAAAACAAATTTAACTACATTAAATATTGTAAGAATTGGCACTTCTGGAGCATTACAAAAAGACATTCCTATAGATTCTTTCTTGATGAGCTCTCATGCTTTAGATTTAAATGGTATGTTACATGCTTATCAAATTGAAGAAATTTCTAATATTGCAATTGAAAATGCCTTTATAAAGCATACTAATTGGAGCGCAAAGAAATCGAATCCTATTTTAATCGAAAACAGTAATAAATTGGCTAAAAAACTATCATCAGATAAAGTTTTTACAGGCATTACTGCCACAGCTGGTGGGTTTTACGGTCCACAAGGAAGGGTTTTACGTTTGCCGTTGCAAGACGCAGAGATTAATTCTAAAATAGATTCTTTTAATTTTAATGGAAATAGAATTACCAATTTAGAAATGGAAACTTCTGCTATTTATGGTTTGGCTAAATTGCTAGGGCATGAAGCTGTTTCTATGAATGCTATTATTGCAAACAGAGCAACAGGAGCTTTTAGTAAAGATTACAAAAAGGTTGTAACAGAATTAATAGAATATACGTTAAACAAATTAACCGCATAAATGACGCATTTAAAAGTTGGTGGCGTACCAGAACACTTTAATTACCCTTGGTATTTAACCCTAAAAAATAAAGAATACACTAAAGAAAGCATCAATCTTAGATGGCAAGATTTCCCAGGAGGAACAGGAGATATGTGCAAGGCTTTGCGTTCTGGAGATTTAGATATTGCGATTGTTTTAACCGAAGGAATTATTAAAGATATTGCCGCAGGAAATCCATCTAAAATTGTACAAACATTTGTAAATACGCCTTTAATTTGGGGGATTCATGTAAGTGCTAAATCTGCATTTAAAACAATTAAAGATTTAGAGCATGCCACAATTGCAATTAGTAGATTTGGTTCGGGTTCTCATTTAATGGCAATTGTAAATGCATTTAATCAAGGTTGGAAAGTTGAAAACCTAAAATTTAAGGTAATTGGAAATTTACAAGGCGGTATTGATGCTTTAGAAAACGAGGAAGCCGATTATTTTATGTGGGAGCGTTTTACAACAAAACCATTAGTAGATAATGGTGTTTTTAGAAGAATTGCAAACTGTCCTACTCCTTGGCCTTGTTTTGTAATTGCGGTTAGAAATGAAGTGTTAGAAAATAATTTTGCTGAAGTTAAAAAGGTTTTAAATATTATAAATAAACAAACTGTAGATTTTAAGAATATTAAAAACATAGATGTAATTCTTGCAGAACGTTATGAACAGAAATTAGAAGATATTCAAAAATGGTTAAAAATAACAACGTGGACTGATGGAAAGCCCATTACAAAAAACTTAATTACACGAATACAAAATAAAATGGTAAAATTTAACGTTATAGAAAACAAGAAAGTTTCAGGTAAATTCATGAAAAACATGTACATTTGATTACTAAATTTATAAATAAATGAAAAAAGTAGTATTTTTTGCAATTTGTATAGTAGGAAGCATTTGCTTTTCTTCTTGCAGAAGTACCTCCAAACCTTGTGGTCTAGCAGACTATTCCACAGTTGATCAACTTATAATAAAACAATCCGTTTTATTATAGATTTTTTTTATTTTTAATTCAACTCATTAATAATCCGCTTTTTTAGCGGATTTTTTGTTTACATTTTTCATAATTCTTTAGTGAGTGTTTTTTTAGTACATTTTTTACCAGAGAATTGGCTTCTCTCCTATTTTCTCTAAATATACATTTGTTTTAGAAAAATGTTTACTACCAAACCAACCTCTCCAAGCTCCTAAAGGTGAAGGATGTGGTGCTGTAAAAACTTTGTGCTTATTGGTATCAATCAATTTTATTTTACTTTCAGCAAACTTTCCCCAGAGTAAAAAGACCACATGTTCTTTTTCTTTAGAGATTTGCACAATTACTTCGTCTGTAAAAATCTCCCACCCTTTCTTTTGATGACTTCCTGCTTCATTTGCCCTTACTGTTAAAGTTGCATTCATTAATAAAACGCCTTGTTTTGCCCATTTTTCTAAATTTCCACTTTGTGAAACTTCTTTATCTAAATCTGTAGCAATTTCTTTAAATATATTTTTTAATGAAGGTGGATGCTTTATGCCGTCTTTCACCGAAAAACACAATCCATTTGCTTGGTTCTTGTCATGATAAGGATCTTGACCAATAATAACAACCTTTACAGAGTTTAAAGAACAAAGATTAAATGCAGCAAAAATATCTTTTTGCTCGGGATAACATAAGCTTGTTTTATACTCTAGATCAATAAAACGAGTTAAATCTTTAAAATATAATTTTTCAAACTCTTTTTGTAAAATATTTTTCCAGCTATCCGCTATTTTTAGCTTCATTGTTCCTTATTTTTGTAGAAAATCAAAATTACGAATTTGAACACGAATATTTCAGAAAAAACATTACAAGATTTAGAGTTTTCTACGGTTTTACAGCATATATCAGAACATTGCATTTCTGGTTTAGGAAAAGAAAGAGTGCGTGAAATTGAGCCAATAACTAGTAGAAAGCAACTTTTTATAGAATTACATTTGGTAAATGAGTATTTATCTTCATTTCAAAGTGAAAATAGAGTGCCAAATCATGGCTTTGATAATGTAACGGAAAGTGTAAAACGATTAAAAATAGAAAATAGCTTTATAGAAACAGAAGCATTCTTAAAAATAGCAAGCACATCTCTTACCGTAAATGAGCATATTAAGTTTTTCAAAAAGTTAAAATTGCAATTTCCTACCTTTTTTGAGCTTTCTCAAAAAATAGAGTTTACTACTTACATAGATGATGAAATTAAAAAAATAATTGACATCTCTGGCGAAGTGAAAAACAACGCATCTTCTCCTTTAAAACAAATAAGAAGAGATATTAATAATATTCGTGGTAAAATTGGGGCTAGTTTTTCTAGTGCCCTTTCAAAATCTATTGCAGCGGGTTATTTAGATGATATTAAAGAAACGGTTGTAGACAACCAACGTGTTTTAGCTGTTTCTGCAATGCATAGGCGTAAAATTTCGGGAAGTCTATTAGGTTCTTCAAAATCTGGAAATATTGTATACATTGCACCTCAAGCAACTTTAGCCTACAGTAGAGAATATCAAAATTTGGTATATGAAGAGAAACAAGAAGTAATAAAAATATTACGAGCTTTGGCCGAAACAATTAGGCCGTTTACCAGTCTTTTAGAAGAGTATTTAGAATACTTAACACACATAGATGCTGTTGGGTCTAAAGCGAAGTACGCGTTAGAAATGAATGCTATTTTGCCTATAATTACTAAAGAAAAAAGAATCTTCTTTAAAAATGCATTTCATCCTGTATTATGGCGAAAGAATAATGCTCAAAAAGTAAAAACCATTCCGCAGTCTATAGAGCTAAATGAAAAACAACAAATTATTGTTATTTCTGGACCAAATGCAGGTGGAAAAAGTATTACGTTAAAAACCATTGGTTTATTACAGTTAATGCTACAAAGCGGAATTTTAATTCCTGTTGATGAACGCAGTCAGACCTTTGTTTTTGATACGATATTAACAGATATTGGAGACAACCAGTCTATAGAAAATCAGTTAAGTACCTACAGTTACCGTTTAAAAAACATGCGGAACTTTTTACGTAAATGTGGAGAAAGCACTTTGTTTTTAATTGATGAATTTGGTACCGGTTCAGACCCAGAATTGGGAGGCGCTTTAGCAGAAATATTCCTAGAAGAGTTTTATGAGAAAAAAGCCTTTGGTATTATTACTACGCACTATTCTAATTTAAAGGTATTAGCTAACGAATTAGAAAATGTAACCAATGCAAACATGCAGTTTGATGAACGTACTTTAGAACCTTTATATAAGTTGTTTGTTGGGCAAGCCGGTAGTTCTTTTACTTTTGAAGTGGCTCAGAAAAATGGTATTCCGTTTAGTATCATCAACAAAGCAAAAAAACGAGTAGATACAGAAAAAGTACGTTTAGATAAAACCATTTCTAAACTACAAAAAGAGAGAACACAATTACAACGGAACTCAGATAGCTTAGAAAAGCAACGCACAAAAGGAAAAGAGCATTTAGAAAGTTTACAAGAGAAGGAAGATAAAATTCAATTAAAGTTAGCCGGATTTCAAGAGTTGTATGACAGCAACCAAAGAATGCTTTCTTTAGGTAGAAAAATTAACGAATTTCTAAATAAATACTTTCAGAATAACAATAAGAAAGAATTAAACACCAATTTTAACAAATGGGTGGTAGATGAAAAGGTGAAATATGCCAAGAAGAACCCATTAACTCCAAAAACAAAATCTCAGAAACAAGTTGCAAAAGTTGTTGAAAAACAAATGCAAGAGGTAATTAAAAAAGTAGAGAAAGAAGTTCTGCAAAAGGTAGTTGAAGTGCGCAAAGAAAAGAAAATAGAAGCAGTTAAAATTGCCGAAGAAAAAGCAACTTATAATTATCAAATAAATGATAGAGTTCGAATTAAAGACTCTAACTCTATTGGTACTATTGATAAAATTGAAAAGAAAAACGTAATTATTAATTACGGTATTTTTACTACGAAGACTTCTTTGAGTAACTTAGAGTTGGTAGAGCGGGTAAAAAAATAAATAAAAAACAAGAAGAACAGTAATAAAAAAAGCGATAAGTATAGAGAGTTATTCTTCTATACTTATCGCTTTTTTTTAAAATTTTATGAGCTTTACTTCTTAACCAATACCCAAAGTTCTACTTCTTCAGTACCACGCCAATGTTGGTCTCTTTTGGTTTTATCTGAAGCTACTTTTACAGATTTCTTTAAACATTTTTCTAACTCAAAACGCACTCCTTTCGCCAATTCCTTTTCTATTGGGTGCTCTTTAGATGCTTTTGTTATTTGACCTAAATTAGAGAAAAGTATCACTAGTTTACCATCTTTAGCCAATCTATTATTTGCTTCTGCAAAAAACTTAGGAAATAAATTTTTGTTATAATAAATAGCCTCATCAATTTTTCCAAGACTAGAAGCTGCTGGCAACCAAGGTGGATTGAATACAATTAATTCTGATTCATTTTTTAAATCACCAAAAAGGTTTGCATCACTTAATTCTATCTTACGAGACAATTTTGTGTCTCCCATAAATTCTTTTAAACCAGCAATAGCATTCGGATTAGTATCTGTACCAAAAACTTTTTGAAAACCGTGCTGCACCATTTGAAAAGCTAAAACACCACTACCAATACCTACATCTATAGCAGATTTCTTAGCACCTTTGTAACGCTTTAACCAATTATCAAACAAAATTAAATGATCGAAACGAGTTGGGAAATACGTACCGTAGAACGGATGTATTTTATTTCTTAAAACTGGTACTTTAATTCCGTTTTTATACCATTGCCAGGCACTATTTAACCCTTGCACTTGAGGAAAAGTTAAAAAGAATTTGTTATTTTCTGGATAGAACTTTTCTAACCAACCAATACTTGGTGCTTTTTGAACCGCAACAGCTTGATCTATAATCTCTATAAAAACCTGATTAGATAGTTTATGATATTCTGCTCTATACGCGCGTTGCTCTGAAAACGTTTTATTTGGTAATCTATTCTTTAAATGCTTGTGCAACTCTTTTAAAAGCATCATTCCGTTGCTATAAAAGTCTGTAATTACAACAGATGCCCCTTCTTTCATTGCATAAATAGTAGCTCTTACATCTGTAGTGCTTTCAAATTTTATTATAGTTTCTCCAGGAACTGTTGGTACTGGCTTGTTTATTTGTAATTCTGAATTCATCAATTGATAGTACATTAAAGCGTTTTACCAGCTAATGTGGTTCGTAAAACGTGTGTTTAAACTAGGCTAATACATCGTATTATATAGCAAACAGACATTAAGTTGATTGCTTTTGTATTCATATTCTAAATACGATGGCGCAAATATACTTTTAAAAACCTATAAATGCCACTATAAATGGATAATACAGAAAGAATACAATTTATTAGTACTGAAATGTTTCCATAGAAAATTAACAGTATTTTAAATGTTTTATTATAGAATCAATAAAAATAACGAAAGAAGTTTTTTATGGGATTGATTTGATTTAATTATTCAGATATTTGTAGTAGAACATTTATTACCCAACCAATGATTTCAAACACTGTTTTAGAACAACTTCACAAATCTCTTTCTGGTGATGTACTTTTTGATAGTTTACACAAAACTTTGTATGCTACAGATGCATCTGTGTATCGAAAAATACCTTTGGCGGTTGCCTATCCTAAAGATGATAAAGATCTTAAAAGCTTAATTAAGTTTGCTACTAAAAATAGCATTACTTTAATACCGAGAACCGCAGGAACTTCTTTAGCTGGCCAATGCGTTGGAGACGGAATTGTAGTAGATGTTTCTAAACATTTTACAAAAATTATTTCTTTTAATGAAACTGCAAAATCTATAAAACTAGAACCCGGAATTGTAAGAGATTCTTTAAATGTATATTTAAAACCGTTTGGTTTATTTTTTGGCCCAAATACTTCTACCTCTAATCGTTGTATGATGGGTGGTATGGTTGGTAACAACTCTTCTGGAAGTACCTCTATAAAATATGGAGTTACACGTGATAAGGTATTAGAAATTGAAGCAATTTTAAGTGACGGATCTTTTGTTACTTTTAAAGAGATTACATCTCAAGAATTTGTTGCTAAAACAAAGGAAAATACTTTAGAGGGCACTATTTACAAAACTATTTTTGAAGAACTTTCATCAGAAAAGAATCAGTTAGAAATAAAAGAACAGTTTCCAAAAGAAATAATACATAGAAGAAATACTGGGTATGCTGTTGATGAATTTTTAACATCAGATTTATTTGGTGGAACAACACCCACTATAAACGTTGCAAAGTTCTTATCTGGTAGTGAAGGCACCTTAGCTTTTTCTACTTCAATTACATTGCAATTAGACGATTTGCCGCCAACAGAAAGTATTATGGTATGTACCCATTTTACAAGTATAAATGAAAGTTTACTTGCGACAGTTACAGCAATGAAACATAATTTATATAATTGTGAATTAATGGATAAAACCATTTTAGATTGCACCAAAAACAATCGTGATCTTGCTAAAAATAGGTTCTTTTTACAAGGAGACCCAAAAGCAGTTTTAATGCTAGAGATCTCTGCAAATACTATTGAAGCTGCAGAAATCTTAGCAAATAATTTAATTGCAGATTTAGAAAAAAATAGCTTTGGTTACCATCATCCAAAGGTTTATGGAAAAGATATTGCGAAGGTGCATTATTTAAGAAAAGCAGGTTTGGGTGCTTTGGGAAACATGATTGGTGATAAAAAAGCAGTAGCTTGTATAGAAGACACAGCTGTAGCACTAGAAGATTTACCAAATTATATTGAAGAGTTTACTCAGATTATGGATAAGTATCAGCAAAACGCGGTGTATTACGCGCATGCAGGTGCTGGAGAATTGCATTTACGTCCTATTTTAAATTTAAAGAAAAAGGAAGATGTAGTCTTATTTAGGAAGATTACAACTGAAACTGCAGAACTAGTAAAAAAATATAAAGGTTCTTTTTCTGGAGAGCACGGAGACGGAATTGTACGTGCAGAATTTATACCTTTAATGATTGGTGAACAGAATTATCAATTATTAAGGCGTATTAAAAAAGCATTTGACCCCAACAATATTTTTAATAAAGGAAAAATTACAGATGCTTTTACTATGGACGAAAGTCTGCGGTATGAAGTGGATAGAATTGAGCCAGAAATTAAAACGATTCTAAACTTTTCCGATAGTGAAGGAATTTTAAAGCTTGCAGAAAAGTGCAACGGTTCTGGTGATTGCAGGAAACCGGTAGAAGCTGGCGGTACCATGTGCCCTAGTTATAGAGCAACCAAAGATGAAAAAGATACTACCCGCGCAAGAGCGAATACATTGCGAGAGTTTTTAACCAACTCAGAAGAAGCTAATAAGTTTAATCATAAGGAATTAAAAGACGTTTTCGATTTGTGTCTAAGTTGCAAAGCATGTGCATCAGAATGCCCAAGTAATGTAGATATTGCAACGATGAAAGCAGAATTCTTATATCAATATCAAGAAACAAATGGCTATTCTTTTAGAAGTAAACTGTTTGCAAATAATGTAAAATATAATAAACTTGGTAGCATTGCTCCTGCTTTAACAAACGCAATTTTAAGTACTCCTTTTGCAAAGGCTGCAATGGGCGTTGCACAGCAAAGGCGTGTTCCTAAATTGGCACCAAAAACCTTAAAAAAATGGTATCAAAAGCAACCTAAATCTAACCATAAGAAAGTTGTTTACTTATTTTGTGATGAGTTTACTAATTTTTATGATGTAGAAATTGGTAAAGATGCTTTTATCCTTTTTGAAAAATTAGGTTATAATTTACAAATTATAAATCATGAAGAATCTGGAAGAAGTTTTATTTCTAAAGGTTTTTTAAAGGAGGCTAAGGTAGTTTGTAATCTAAATGTTGCCATATTTAAAGACATCATAACAGAAGAAACCCCTTTAATTGGTGTAGAACCTTCGGCAATATTAACGTTTAGAGATGAGTATATACGTTTGGCAGACGATAAACTATCCGCAGAAAAAATTGCAAAAAATGTGTTTACTTTTGAAGAGTTTTTAGCAAAAGAAATTGAAAAAGGAAATTTAGATTCTTCGCATTTTACACAAGAAACCAAAACGCTTAAAATTCACGGACATTGTCACCAAAAGGCATTATCTGGAACGCATTCAAGTTTTCAAATTTTAAATATTCCCACCAATTATTCGGTAACAATTATAAACTCTGGTTGTTGTGGTATGGCAGGCTCTTTTGGTTATGAAAAAGAACATTATAATATTTCGATGCAAGTAGGAGAAGACACCTTGTTTCCAAAGCTAAGAAATACACCAAAAGAAACAGAAATAGTGGCTGCAGGAACCAGTTGTAGACACCAAATTTTTGATGGTACTGCAAGAATTGCAAAACACCCCATAACAATTCTAAAAGAAGCGCTATCTTCGAAAAATGCAAAGTAAAAGTAAAGGAACCGCCATGTTTGCCCTGATTGTAGCGGGAGAGGCAATTTTTTTATTGCCTTTTATTCTAATGCGTGTTTTTAAGCCTATAATTAGAGATGCTTTTTTAATATCTGATGCTGAAATTGGCGAAGCACAAGCTTTATATGGTGTTACTGCATTGGTGTCTTATTTCTTTGGAGGTTTTATTGCAGATAAGTGGGAACCTAAAAAATTATTAACTCTTTCTTTGTTTCTTACTGCTATAGGTGGCTTTTGGATGACCTTGATACCGTCTATTTTTACACTTAAAATATTGTATGCTTTTTGGGGAATTTCTACGATCTTATTATTTTGGGCATCCTTAATAAAAGCAACAAGACAATGGGGTAATAAAAACAATCAAGGTATTTCTTTTGGTTTATTAGATGGTGGAAGAGGATTTTTTGCTGCTTCAATTGCTTTATTTGGAGCTTCGATATTAACCTGTTTTTTTCCAGAGAAAGGAGTAGAAATTACTTTTAGTAATAAGGTAGAAACGTTACAATACATTATAGGCACAATTACTGCTATTGTCTTTTTAGTGGCTTTGTTTGTTTGGAAAACACTTCCAAAAGATCTTGTGAAATTTGAAACAAGAAATGAGTTTCAATTCAATTTTAAAAAAGCTTTTTCTTTGATGAAGAAAAGAAACGTAATTTTCCATTCCATTATCATTTTTTGTGCTTATTGCTCTTATAAACTAACTGGAGTTTATGGAACTTATGCAAAAGATGTTTGGAATTATTCTTTGGAAGAAGCTACTTATTTCGCAGTTTTCATTCAATATTTACGTCCCATTGCAGCTATTTCTATTGGCTTACTTGCAGATAAATTCATTCCTTCAAAAATTATTGTTCCTTGTTTTTCTGTGGTAATAATCTCTTCTGCTATTTTAGGCTTCGGATTTTTTAACGAACAACCGGTATTTTTGTTATTTACCATTTTTATTTTTATGGCATTAGGAACTTATTCTTTAAGAGGTTTGTATTTTGCTATTATTGAGGAGACCAAAACGCCCATTCAACTGACCGGAACTTTAGTTGGAATTATATCTGTAGTCGGTTTTACACCTGATATATTTATGTCTTTATTTATTGGATATATGTTAGGAGAAAGCCCGACACTTATCGCCTATCAAAATTTATTTACAACATTTACAATTATTCCTATTATTGGTTTAATCGCCGCTTTGGGATTTAAAAAAAGCATATCAAAATTATGAGTAAAAAAAACAAATATATAGCAGATGAAAAACGCTATGAGAAAATGAACTACAGAAGAACAGGAAATAGCGGCTTGTTGTTGCCTGAACTTTCTTTAGGCTTGTGGCATAATTTTGGAGATAATGATAATTTTAAAAATGCGAGAAACCTTTTAAAATGTGCTTTTGACAACGGAATTACACATTTTGATTTGGCAAATAATTACGGACCAGCACCCGGCTCTGCTGAGAGAAATTTTGGTAAAATATTAAAAAAAGATTTTAGTGCCTATAGAGATGAACTTATAATATCTACCAAGGCAGGCTACGGAATGTGGCCAGGACCTTATGGAGATTTGGGTTCTAAGAAATTTTTAGTAGCTAGTTTAGATCAAAGTCTAAAAAGAATGGATTTAGATTATGTTGATATTTTTTATCATCATAGACCAGATTCTGAAACACCTTTAGAAGAAACAATGGGTACTTTAGATTTAATGGTAAGACAAGGAAAGGCTTTATATGTTGGTATTTCTAACTATAGACCCGAAGAGGCTGCAAAAGCTTTTAAAATTTTACAAGATTTAGGAACTCCTTGTTTAATTCATCAGCCAAACTATAATTTATTTGATAGGTGGATTGAAGACGGGTTACTAAATTTATTAGAAAATTCTGGTGTGGGTGCTATTTGCTTTTCTCCTTTGGCACAAGGAATGTTAACAGATAAATACCTTAAAGGACTGCCAAAAGATTCTAGAGCCATAAAGGATAGCCCGTTTTTAAATACAAACCAAGTACTAGAAAAGTTACCAAAAATTAAAGCATTGCATGCCATTGCAGAAAATAGAAATCAAAGTTTAGCACAAATGGCTATTTCTTGGATTTTAAAAGAAAATAGAATTACATCTGTTCTTATTGGTGCAAGTAAAACATCTCAAATAATAGACAGTGTAAAGGCGATAAAAAATATTGTCTTTACAGAAAATGAAATTTTAGAAATAGAGAAGATTTTAAAAGCGGATTAAGAAGTCCAAAATTCTCTTTTCTTATTTAGTTCTTCTTCTTCATTCATAAACTCTTCAGCATCTTCTGGAGAAAGTACTTTTAAGAACGAAGGATGTTGCTCAATTGCAAATTCAATTTTTGTTACAATATCTGCAATACTTTCATTTTCATAATCAATTTCTAATGGTTCTTTAATCACCATAGACTGTAATACGTTTCTCTTTTTAATACTTAGTCCCTTTTTATCAAAAGAACGCCTAAAACCGTCTATAACAATTGGCACTACAACAGGCTTACAAGTCTTAATAATATGTGCAGTTCCTCTTCTAATAGGTTTAAAAGGTGTTGTTGTGCCTTGCGGAAAAGTAATTACCCAACCATCTTTAATAGCTCTTCCAATATTTGAGATATCAGAATTTTTTACCTGTCTCTTTACGTCTTTACCATCACTTCGCCATGTTCTGTCTATAGAAACCGAACCTGCATACGCAAATAATTTTGGCAACAAACCAGATTTCATGGTCTCTCCTGCCGCAACAAAATAAATATTTAATTTTGGATGCCATATATACCCAACATTCTTAATAGTATCATCTCTACCTTTTAAAGCCGCGTTAAACACATGAAACATTGCTGCTACATCTGCAAAATAGGTTTGGTGATTTGAAATAAATAAGACATTACTGTCTGGTAAGTTTCTTAAAATCTCAGACCCTTCTATTTGTAGACTATTAAATTTATTATAGCGACTATGAGATATCAATCCGAAAATTCTTATTATCAATTTTTTTAAAAATAAAATATGACCAAAAGGATTTCTTTTTATAAATGGCATTGTTAGGTTTGTTTACAAGGTTGGTTAAGAACAAACTTACAAAACAAATCATAATTTTTAATACTTTAAAAGTTCTTTAATTTCAGAAAGCATCATAGCCGTGGCGCCCCACACAACATAACCATTTAATTTAAAGCAAGGTACATCCATATTTTTCATGTAAGATGTTGTTAAATTTTCGATAGATAAAGCACTGTCATTTAATAAATCTTCTAATAAAACCTCTATAATATTTTCAACTTCATAATTAACTGAAAATTTTGGCTTTTCTGATAGCAAAGCTAAAAAAGGAGTTGCTAAAAAATTACTAGGAGCTATATAAACAGGGGTTATTTCTCTAAAAACAGTTCTAGAAGCTACTTGAACCCCCACTTCTTCGAATGTTTCTCTACGTGCGGTTTCTTGCAAATTAGCATCTAGAGCATCTACTTTGCCACCAGGAAAACTTATTTGTGCAGAATGTGTGCCTTTGTAACTGGCTCTTTTTGTTAGTAAAAATGTAGTTTTATTATTTTTATTTGGATAAAATAAAACCATAACAGCAGCCTTTCTTGGGTTATTTGCCTTTATTTTATCTGAATTATATTTTAATCGTAATGCTGGCGCTAACTTAAATTGTGCCTCTAAACCACCTAAATTTCTAGTTTTAAGAGCTGGTATTTTACTTTTAAAGTGATTAAATTCCAATTGAAAATAGTATTTTTAGCTAAATTATAGAATTCTGTAGAAATTTAATATTTTTATTACTAAATTTTTGAATACTTGTATATGAAAAATACCTACAAAAAATTAATATTAAGTATTTTATTAGATGTTATTGGTTTTATACCAATTCCTTTAATTAGTATACTTTGGGCACCTTTAGCAGGTTATATAATGACTAAAATGTACAAAGGACGAAAAGGTAAAGTTGCTGGAATTATTTCTTTTTTAGAAGAACTATTGCCTATAGACGTCATTCCTACATTTACTATTATGTGGATATATACTTACATTTTAAATAGGGAAACACCTAAAAATGTTATTAAAAAGTAGTGGTTTTATTTAAATAAAAAGCTGAATCCTAGTTTACTTAAAAACTTTTTCTGGGCATTTGAGAAAAATTTAAATTGTCCAAAAAACCAACCCACAATTGGCAAGGTTAATTGGTATATCGGAAATATTAATAAAAATCTTAATGGATAGTATAAAAATCCAGATACAGTTTCCGGGTTTAATCCGAAAAATATAATAACAGGCTTTGCCACCCAAGTAGCAAAAGAACCATTAATTGCGAAAACAATAAAAATTGCTATAATAGCCCAATTGCTTTCAATACCCCAACGTTGTTTTAATTTTTCCATAAAAAATTTAAGCTTCTAATTTTGATTTCCTCAACATTAACCACACTCCTATCAAAACTAAAGGAATACTTAAAACTTGTCCTGTATTTAAAGGACTAAAAAACCATTCTTGTCCTCTTTGCTGAACTTGTGGCTCTTTTAAGAATTCTATAAAGAAACGTAAAGACCACAAAACAGTCATAAATATGCCGAAAAGAAAGCCTATTTGTTGTTTTTTATTTGTTTTCCAGTAAACTAACCATAATGCTAAAAACAAAGCTAAATAACTAAAAGCTTCGTATAATTGTGTTGGGTGTCTTGCTGTTGTTTCTCCTGCTGCTTTAAAAATTACTCCGAAATTACTACCTGTTTCTTTACCATAAATTTCTGAATTAAAAAAGTTACCAAAACGAATAAAAAACCCAGCAAAAGCAACTACAATGGCCAATCTATCTAAAATAAATAACCAAGGCTTCTGTAAATGTTTCTTAGCATAAAAATACAAAGCTATTGGTATACCTATGGCTGCACCATGACTTGCAAAGCCAGTAAAACCTGTAAACTTCCATCCTTTAATAAAACCGAAAAGAGTACTATTTGCATTTTCTTTTATGGGTAAAAATATTTCTAATAAATGGTGCTGATAATAATCCCAACTATAAAAGAAAACATCTCCTAAACGCATTCCTATTAACATAGAAAGAAACACATACATAAATAAAGGATCTACTTTTTCTACAGGGATTTTATCTTCTATATAGATTTTTTTCATGATGCGTAGCCCTAATAAAAAGGCAGTAACAAACATTAAACTATACCAACGAATTACAAAAAAACCTAAATCTATTCCTATCGAAGGATTCCATTCTATTGCTAAAAAACTCATATATTTTATTATTATGTTTAGCTACTATATATAACTATATTATTTTATCTGGTACAGGATCATAACCACTTCCGCCCCAAGGATGACAACTAAAGATTCTTTTCAAAGCCAACCAACCTCCTAAAAATAAGCCATGCTTTTGCAAGGCCTTAACTGTGTAATGCGAACACGTTGGGTTATACCTACACGTTGCTGGGGTAAAGGGTGATATTGCTACTTGGTAAAAACGAACCAGCAAAATAAATGGATATGAAAGTATTTTTTTCAAAAATTATCTACTTAATTAATAGAAAACGTTGTGCCTTCTTTGCCATCTTTTAGTTGAATACCTAAAGCAATCAACTCATCTCTAATTTGGTCAGATAAAGCCCAATCTTTATTCTCTCTTGCTTCTTTTCTTAATTTAATAAGCAACGCCACTACTCCATTTATTTTTTCTGAATTATCTTGAGAGTTTTCATTCATCAGACCTAAAACATCAAAAACAAATGCATTTAAAACAGTCTTAAACTCTTCTAAATCAGCTGCAGTTAAACCTGCATTTTGTTCTTTTATTTGATTTACAACTTTTACGGCTTCAAACAAATTTGCAATTAGCACAGGGGTATTAAAATCATCATTCATTGCACTATAACAAGACGCTGCCCATTGTTGTACATTAAAAGTAGATTTTTTACTCGGTTCAATTTTTTCTAAAAAATGAACTGCTTCCATCAGTTTTGAGTGTCCTTTTTCTGAGGCCTCTAAAGCTTCTCCAGAAAAATCTAAAATACTTCTATAATTTGCTTGTAAATTAAAGAAACGAACCACACTTGCTGTAAATGCCTTTGGTAAAATATCGTTTTCTCCAGATAAAATTTCATTTGGTAAAATAAAATTTCCTGTAGATTTTGCCATTTTCTGACTATTTAGCAACAGCATATTGGTATGCATCCAATAATTAACAGGTGTTTTACCGCTACATGTTTTAGATTGCGCAATTTCACATTCGTGATGCGGAAATTTTAAATCCATACCGCCACCATGAATATCAAATTGTTCTCCTAAATACTTTGTACTCATTACAGAACACTCTAAGTGCCATCCAGGAAAACCGTCGCTCCAAGGCGAAGGCCAACGCATAATATGACGTTCGTCCGCTTTTTTCCAAAGTGCAAAATCTTGTGGATTTTTTTTATCTGATTGTCCGTCTAATGTTCTTGTATTATGAATTAAATCTTCTACTTTTCTTCCAGAGAGAATGCCATAATGTTCCTTTTTATTATACTCAAGAACATCAAAATATACAGAACCGTTTACTTCATAAGCAAAACCTTTTTCTATAATATCTTTAATCATTTCTATTTGTTCTACAATATGCCCAGTTGCTGTTGGCTCTATACTTGGTGGTAAAAAATTGTAGTTTTTAAGCACATTATGAAAATCTACAGTATAACGCTGCACCACTTCCATTGGCTCTATTTTCTCTATACGTGCCTTTTTAGCAATTCTGTCTTCGCCCTCATCTGCATCATTTTCTAAATGCCCCGCATCTGTTATATTTCGCACATAGCGTACTTTATACCCTAAATGCAATAAATATCTATATACAACATCAAAAAACATAAATGTTCTTACGTTTCCTAAATGTGCGTTACTGTAAACCGTTGGTCCACAGACATACATACCTACATAACCTGTTGTTATGGGTTTAAAATCCTCTTTCTTTTTAGAAAGAGAATTGTATACTTTTAATTGATTTTCTTTGTAGCGTTCCATTAAAAAAGTGACTAATTACAGGGGATAAAGATAGTTACTTTATTAAGAATAGAGAAATGGAATTTAAGTGAAGTTTTGTAATTTTTCTTTTTAATTAATTATCTTTAAATTTGCATAATTACTAATTTAATGAATGATAAACCTTCTGCACTACAAGAAAAAGATGGAGTTTCTAAACCAGAAACCACCAGTAAAATTTCTGCGGAAAAAATTAAATTAAGCAGGGCTAAGCAATTCTCTGTAAATGAATTTGTTACTGGAATTTTAAAAGGGAATATTACGTTTTTAAGCAAAGCTATTACTTTGGTTGAAAGCACCAATAAAAAGCATCAAAAAAAGGCTAATGAGATCTTAGATTGTTGCTTACCTTATGCAAATAAGTCTATTAGAATAGGAATTACAGGCGTTCCTGGTGTTGGAAAAAGCACATTTATAGAAACTTTTGGAAAACATTTAACTGGCCAAGGAAAAAAAGTAGCAGTTTTAGCAGTAGACCCAAGTAGCTCTGTAAATAAAGGTTCTATTTTAGGAGATAAAACAAGAATGGAAGAACTAGTAACAGATGAAAATGCTTTTATTAGGCCCTCTCCTTCTGGAACCTCTTTAGGTGGGGTTGCTCAAAAAACGCGCGAAAGTATAATTTTGTGCGAAGCGGCTGGTTTTGATACAATAATTATTGAAACAGTTGGTGTTGGGCAGTCTGAAACCGTAGTGCATTCTATGGTAGATTTCTTTTTGTTATTGAAGTTAGCTGGCGCTGGAGATGAATTACAAGGAATAAAACGTGGAATTATAGAAATGGCTGATGCCATTGTTATAAATAAAGCAGACGGAGAAAACAAACAAAACGCTAAAATAGCCAAGGTAGCCTTTAACAGAGCATTGCATTTATATCCGTTAAAAGAAAGTAAATGGCAGCCAAAAGTACTTACAGCGAGTGCTTTACACAATACAGGTATTAAAGAAATTAATACAATGATTGCAACCTATATAACCCTTACAAAAGAAAATAGCTATTTTGATAAAAAAAGAAATGAGCAAAATAGATTCTGGTTGCTATCTACTATAGAGCAACAGTTAAAAACTAACTTTTATCAAAATCCGAAAGTTAAAAACGCACTACAAGAAGAGATTGATAATTTAGAGACAGGAAAAACAACACCTTTTAATGCTGCAAAACGGTTGTTAAATTTGTAAACTTTTTATAGAGATCATAGTTATAAATATAAGTAAAAAGAAAACATTAAACGCACTTATAAAATTAGTGGTAAAATTTTTAAATTCACTAAATATTTGTAGTATTGTAGGCATTAAAAAACTAAATTTTGACCACTGCAACAAACAAACCATCTTGGAAAAAAAGACTTCATGAAATTATTTATGAGGCAGACACTAAGGAGGGTAAAGTATTCGATGTAATTTTATTAATAGCAATTCTTGCAAGTATTTTGTTGGTAATGCTAGAAAGTGTAGAAAGTTTTGATAATAAATACCATGCCTTATTAAACATTGGTGAATGGATAATTACTATTTTATTTTCAATAGAATACATCCTTCGTATAATATCTATTAAAAAGCCAACTACATATATTTTTAGTTTTTTTGGTCTTATAGACTTTCTATCAACAATACCCATGTATTTGTCGCTTATTTTTGTCGGTTCTCAAGGTTTAGTAGCCTTAAGAGCACTGCGTTTATTGCGTGTTTTCAGAATTTTAAAATTGGCAAGATATATTGGCGCTTCAAATAAACTAATGCTAGCCTTAAGGGCAAGCAGTGCTAAAATAGCTGTATTCTTATTCTTTGTCTTAATTGTTTGTATTATTTTAGGAACTGTTATGTATATGGTCGAAGGAGAAGAAAACGGATTTACGAATATTCCAAAGAGTATTTATTGGGCAATTGTAACTTTAACCACGGTTGGGTTTGGAGATATTACACCACAAACCCCTTTAGGTCAATTAATTGCAAGTGCAATTATGATTTTAGGATACGCAATTATTGCGATCCCTACAGGTATTGTAAGTTCTGAAATGACCAGAAAAGATACTGATGAAATTGATACAAATACACAATCTTGCCCAGCTTGTTTGCATGAAGAACATACGGACGGTGCAACATTTTGTCATAATTGCGGAAGCATTTTAAATTAAATGAGTACAAATCAAAATACTTTAATTACCATTGTTGGTCCTACTGCCATAGGCAAAACTGCTTTAAGTATTCAACTAGCAAAGACTTTTAATGCAAGTATTATTTCTTGCGATTCTAGACAATTTTTTAAAGAAATGACCATTGGTACTGCAGTACCTGAACCAGAAGAATTAGCTGCGGCTAAGCATTATTTCATACAAAATAGAAGTATTTTTGAAGAATATAATGTGGGCGCATTTGAAAGAGATACTTTAGAAAAACTTGATAAACTTTTTAAAGAGAACCCTATTCAAATAATGGTGGGCGGTAGCGGTTTATACGTAGATGCTGTTTTAAACGGTTTGGATTATTTTCCTGAAGTAGCTACTAAAACACGTGAAGCATTGGCTTTAAGATTAGAAAAAGAAGGTATTAAAGTACTGCAAGAGCAATTAAAAGAGCTAGATTTAGAAACCTATCAATCTATTGCCATAGAGAATCCGCATAGAATAATGCGCGCTTTAGAGGTTTGCATTGGCACAGGTATACCCTATTCCACTTTTAAAAACAAGCCTAAAAAACCAAGAAACTTTAAAAGTATTAAAGTAGGCTTAAATGCAGATAGAGAAATTATTTACAATAGAATTAATAAACGTGTAGATTTAATGATGCAGAATGGCTTGCTTGAAGAGGCAGAAACCCTGCACCAATATAAAGAATTAAATGCATTGCAAACCGTTGGCTATAGGGAGTTGTTTTCTTTTTTAGACGGAATCTTTACAAAAGAATTTGCCATTGCAGAAATTAAAAAAAATACCAGACGTTTTGCTAAAAGACAATTAACCTGGTTTAAAAGAGATGAAAACACATTGTGGTTTGATTACTTAACTGATAAAATGACAATAATCTCAAAGATTTCTGAAAAAATTAACATATTAAAAACATAACATACTTTTATAAGTCAGACCATTGTATATCTTTGTAACACTAAATATAAAACATGAAACTAAAAATTATAGTATTATTTATTGCTTTTATTAGCACATTAACAATTGCTCAAAGTAAAGTTGGCACAATTGATAGCGATTATGTGATGGGCATTATGCCGGAGACAAAAAGAGTTATGGAGCTTACCCAGCGCTATGGTGCAATTTTAGACTCTTCTTTTACCATAAAAGTAGAAGATTTTAAAGTGAAGTTAGAAGATTATAAATCGAAAGAACAAGGGATGGGTGAATTGGAAAAAAAAACAATTCAGAATGAACTGGCGGGCTTAGATCAAGATATTAAAAAATATCAAAAAAACGGAAATACTTTAATGGGTTTAAAAAGAGACGAATTGATGCGTCCGTTATATACCAAACTTAGCGAAGCAATTGCTATTGTAGCTAAAGAGAATGGTTATACACAAATCTTAACCATTACGGGCAACGAATTTGCATATATAGATTCTAAGTTTGATGTTACCGAATTGGTAATTAAAAACTTAGGGATTACAATTCCTGAACCAAAACAATAAATTAGAAATAATTACAAATTTAAAAACCTCGCATTTCATAAAAATGTGAGGTTTTTTTTATCTAGTGTGTTTTAACTTTACTCAAACTCTTTCATTTCCGAATCATAAAACAAGCCTGCTTTATCCATTAAATCGGCTAATTCTCCTGAAATATCTTCTTCATTTTCTCCTGTTAAATCTTCAAACCACTCTATTTCATCATCTTTTAAGTTGATCATAAAACGAGGAAACTCTGTATGTAAGACAAAAATATCATCTGGTGAGTTGCTGTTATCTGCTATTAGAAACTTTGGTAAATTCATTTTTTTATTTGTTTTTAACAAGAAGTTTAACCTCTTGTCTACTATTTATTTTATTTTTATTGTTGCTCTTTTATTAATTTTAAAGTTAAGGAATTAAATCGAATGAATAATAAAACGGAAGCTGTTGTTAAACCAGCTAATAAACCAAGCCAAATGCCAAAACTGCCATACATTTCTTCTTTACCAAGAAAATAAGAAACAGGAAACCCAACAACCCAGTAAGAAATAAAGGTTAAAATAGTTGGTATTTTTACATCTTGCAATCCTCTTAAAGCACCTAAAACTACTACTTGTATACTATCTGAAATTTGAAAGAAAGCAGCAGCTAACAATAAATTTGATGCAATACTTAACACTTCCATATTATCTTTATAATTAGTAGCATCGTTTAAATCTACATAAACATTTGGTAAACTTTTATGGAAAATAAAGAATAACAATGCAAAAAATACAGCTAATAAAATACCAAGCAGAAAAATAGAAAATGAAATTCTTCGAAGTTCCTTATAATTTTGTAGCCCTTTTTGGTTGCCTACCCTAATCATAGAGGCAACACTCAAACCCATAGCCACCATAAAGGTCATAGAAGATAAATTTAAAGCAATTTGGTTTGCCGCTTGCGAATTTTTACCCAACAAACCACTAAGCCATATAGCAGCAGTGAAAATAGCAACTTCAAAAAACATTTGCATTGCACTTAAAGAGCCAATATTCACAATTTTTTTTATCATTAAAAAATCTAAAGTAAATAATTTTATATTTCGAACTATTTTACGAGAGCGTTCTTTGTATCGCAATAAAGTCCATAGATAAACAACCATAATAACTCTAGAAATTAGAGTACCAAGAGCGGCACCCACCATACCCATCTCTGGGAAACCAAACTTCCCAAAGATTAACAGGTAATTTAAAACTACATTTATAATATTGGCTATTAAAGTAGCATACATAGGGTATTTAGTCATAGACATACCGTCTGTAAACTGTTTAATTGCTTCGAAAATAACCAATGGTATTAAAGAAAATGCTACCAAATTTAAATACGGAATTGCCAAAGCCACCACTTCTTCTGGTTGTTTCATTAAATACATTAGCGGTCTCGAAAAAAGAACCAATAAAAAAAGTAAAATTCCTAAAGTTGTACATAAAAACAAACCGTGTTTATAAGTAGATTTTGCTTGTTTAAAGTTATTAGAAGCATCTGCTTCTGCTATTAATGAAGTTATTGCAGTAGAAAAACCAATACCTATAGACATTGCTATAAACATAAAGCTATTACCTAAAGAGACAGCCGCTAGTTCTGCAGTACCTAATTGGCCAACCATAATATTATCTACAAAGCTAACAAATGTATGTCCTAGCATTCCAAGCATTACAGGCGCTGCTAGTTTCCAATTATACTTAAACTCAGATGTGTATTGAGAGATGTTCAATTTATAGTGTTTTAAAAGATTGCAAAAATACAATTAGTAAATAGAATAATCCTTTTTTCAACCTGTTTATAGCTTAATTATAAAAGACAAGAAACTATTTAGAGATAAACGTTTTTATTTAATAGGTTTGAGGTCTAATGTGATCATAAATACTATAATTATTCTTACTTTTGATTTTCAACTAAAACAAAAAAAATGGCAAATATAACTTTAAAAGGAAACCCAATAAATACAATAGGAAATTTACCGGAAATTGGTACTAAGGCTAAAGATTTTTCATTAAAAACAGTAGCATTAGCAACAAATTCTTTAGCTAATTTTAAAGATAAAAATATCGTTTTAAATATTTTTCCATCTGTAGATACAGGAACTTGCGCAACTTCTGTAAGAGAATTTAATAAAAAAGCTGCAAAATTAGAAAATACTGTTGTTTTATGTATTTCTAAAGACTTACCATTTGCCCAAGCTCGTTTTTGTGGCGCAGAAGGAATAGAGAATGTAGTAATGTTGTCTGATTTTGCAACTGGAAGTTTTGGAAAAGACTATGGTTTAGAAATTACAAACGGTCCTTTAGTGCACTTGCATTCTAGAGCAGTTATTGTTATAGATACAAACGGAGAAGTAATTTATACAGAACAAGTTTCTGATATTGTTGATGAACCGAATTATGAAGCAGCATTAAAAGCGATGTAGTTTCATGAAAAATTTAAAAGATAGTTTTATTAGAGGAAGAATGCGAAGTTTAAAGTTTGCATTTAAAGGTGCGTGGTTATTATTAACTACAGAAGACAGCATAAAAGCCCAAATGTTTATGGCCATTATTGTGACTGTTATGGGCTTTTATTTTGATATTGCTAATATAGAATGGATGCTGCAGTTCTTAGCCATAGGTATGGTTTTAGTTGCAGAAGCTTTAAATACAGCAATCGAAAAAATTGCCGATTTTGTGCATCCAGATTTTCATGTTAAAATAGGTTTTATAAAAGATATTGCTGCCGGTGCACCTACCTTTGCCGGCATTATCTCTTTAATTATTGCAGGGTTTATTTACATTCCAAAATTCAATTTACTATTTTAGCGTAACTTACTTAAACAAAACAAGATACTTATTAATGGCTAAAAGAAAACCTAATGCAGAAAAGGCTGCAGAACTATCTGAAATAAAACCAAGCGTTTTTGCCTTTTTAAAGACAAAACAAACACAAACAATTTTTGGTTTTTTTCTAATATTATTTTCTCTTTTTTTATGTATTGCTTTTATTTCTTTCTTTTTTAATTGGCAAGAAGATCAAAGCACTATTCATAAATTATCTAATAGGGCCGTAAAAAGTAAAAATCTATTAGGTAAAATTGGTGCAAATTTAGGGCACTTTTTTATTTATAGAGGTTTTGGTATTGCAGCATTTATAGTTTCTTTTCAACTTTTTGTAACTGGTCTGTCTGTATTGTTGCGTAGAAAGTTATCTAAAATAGTTGTTTCTTGGAACTGGTCTTTAGCAGTTATGGTACTTATTTCTATAAGCTTTGGATTTTTACATGAAAAATTTGCACTGATTTCTGGTATTATAGGTTTTGAAATAAATTTATATTTACAAGATTTTGTAGGAAAAACAGGACTTACCATACTTCTCATTTTCTTTTTTATAGCATACATTGTTGCAAAGTATAAAGTTAATTTAGATAATTTTATAGCTCGTATAAGACAGAAAAGAAATAAAAAAGAAGCATTATTTGGCACAAACCAAGAAAATGATTCAGAAGACCTTGCTACCAAAATAGATTCAGGAAAAATCACCCCCACTATTCCTTTAAACTCAGAACCCAATAATAAATCAGAATTTGAAAAATCTGTTATAGATTTGAAGCCTACTATTTCTAAACATTCTGAAGTAAAGGCAAAAAAAGATGGTATTTCTCTAACTATTGAAGAAAATTTAGAACCTAGTTTAAAGCCTGAAGCTATTGCTGCAGAAGAATTAGAACCCATAGTTGAAATTGACGTAGCTATTGGAAGAGAAGAAAAAAGTGTTGCAGAAAATTTATCTGATAAATTAGTACAAGAATTTGGTGAGTTTGATCCTAAATTAGAATTAGCAAACTTTAGATTCCCTACTTTTAATTTATTAAAGCAATATAATGAGACCATTTCTATAGATCCAGAAGAGTTAGAGGCTAATAAAGATAAAATTGTAGAAACCCTAAAAAATTACAAAATTGGTATTGCAGAAATTAAAGCAACTGTTGGCCCAACCATCACATTATACGAAATTGTGCCAGAGGCAGGTATTAGAATCTCTAAAATTAAAAACTTAGAAGATGATATTGCATTGTCTTTATCTGCTTTAGGAATTAGAATTATTGCACCAATACCAGGAAAAGGGACTATTGGTATTGAAGTACCCAACAAAAAATCTACCATTGTTTCTATGCATTCTGTCATTTCTTCAAAGAAATTTCAAGAATCAAATATGGAGTTACCAATTGCGTTAGGAAAAACAATTTCTAATGAGACTTTTGTTGTAGACCTTGCAAAAATGCCCCATTTATTAATGGCTGGTGCAACAGGACAGGGTAAATCTGTTGGTTTAAATGCCGTATTAACATCATTATTATATAAGAAACATCCTGCTGAAGTAAAATTCATATTGGTAGACCCTAAAAAAGTAGAACTTACATTATTCAATAAAATAGAACGTCATTATTTAGCAAAATTACCAGATGTAGAAGAGGCAATTATTACAGACACTACAAAAGTGGTACACACCTTAAACTCGCTTTGTATAGAAATGGATAATAGGTATGATCTTTTAAAGAACGCAATGGTTCGAAATATAAAAGAATACAATACCAAGTTTAAAGCACGTAAATTAAATCCAAATGATGGTCATCAATTTTTACCATATATTGTTTTGGTTATTGATGAGTTTGCAGATCTAATAATGACAGCTGGTAAAGAAGTAGAAACACCTATTGCACGTCTAGCGCAGCTTGCAAGAGCTATTGGTATTCATTTAATTGTAGCAACACAGAGGCCCTCTGTAAATGTAATAACAGGTATTATTAAGGCAAATTTTCCTGCAAGAATAGCATTTAGAGTAACCTCTAAAATAGATTCTAGAACAATCTTAGATGCAGGTGGTGCAGATCAGTTAATTGGTAGAGGAGATTTATTATATACCGCAGGCAATAACCTTAGTAGAATACAATGTGCTTTTGTAGACACCCCTGAGATTGAAAAAATTACAGATTTTATTGGCTCTCAGAAAGCATATGCTGATGCCTATTTGTTACCAGAATATATAGATGATGAAAGTGGCACAAGTATTGATATAGATATTTCAGATAGAGATAAACTATTTAGAGATGCTGCCGAAATTATTGTAACAGCGCAACAAGGATCTGCATCTCTTTTACAAAGAAAATTAAAACTAGGCTATAATAGAGCTGGTAGATTAATAGATCAATTAGAAGCTGCAGGTATTGTAGGTGGCTTTGAGGGTAGTAAAGCTAGACAAGTTTTAGTAGCAGATTTTGTAGCTTTAGATCAATTATTAGAAAACGAAAAAAACATATAATCTCTTGTTATAAAGAGTGAATACATATTAAACCATGAAAAAATCAGTAATTTTATTTTTAACACTTCTTATAAGTGCCGCTAATTATGCACAAAGTGAAGTTAAAGCAAAATCTTTATTAGACGAAGTTTCCCTTAAAATGGGAGGTTACGAAAACATGTACATTGGTTTTAGTCAGACCTTAAGTAATGAAGACGCTGGTATAAAAGAAGGAGACGAACCACCTATAAGAGGAGAAATAAACTTAAAAGGTGAAAAGTATAGTTTAAATTATCTTGGAAATCAGTTTATTTATGACGGTTTAAAACTACATGTAATAAATCATGATGAAAAAGAAATTTCTATTTCAGATACAGATTTAAGTGATGATGATGGGTTTATCTACCCTTCTAAACTCCTAACTTTTTATCAAGAAGGATATAATTTAGAAATGGGAAAAACTGTAAACATAAAAGGAAGAAAAATTCAATTTGTTACCTTAAATCCTATTGATAGTAATTCTGAAATTATAAAAGTAGAACTAGGTATAGATGCAAAAACCAAGCACATTTGCAAACTAATTCAAACAGGTTCAAACACTTCAAAAACAACGTTTACAATAACAGAATTTAAAAAGAATGAAACTTTATCTGCAAACTTCTTTACATTTAATAAGGCAAAATATTTAAGTAAGAATTACACCATAGACTAATACTGTCAATTAACAGGAAATTAGTAGCATATTTATATTTAAGAAACTACTTTTGCTTTAATGAAAATTTTAGATAAATACATCTTAAAAACATTCTTAGTACCCTTCCTAGCAACATTTCTAATTGTTTTATTTGTTTTAGTAATGCAGTTACTTTGGCAAACTTTTGAAAACATTGCAGGTAAAGGTATTAGCTTGTCTTTTATTCTAAAATTTTTATATTATACTTCTTTGAGTATTGTACCACAAGCCTTGCCAATAGCCGTGTTATTATCTTCTATTATGGCTTTAGGAAGTTTAGGAGAAAACTATGAATTTGCCGCAGCCAAATCTGCAGGCGTTTCATTGCAGCGTTTGGTAAGACCTCTTATGTTTTTAACTCTAATTTTAAGTGGAGTAAATTTTTTGTTTTTAAACAATATCTTTCCATATGCTATTTTAAAACAGCAAAATTTATACTATAATATTAAGAAGAAAAAACCTGCTTTAGCGTTAATTCCTGGAAGTTTTAACAGCGATTTACCAAACTATCAAATTAAATTTGATGAAAAATATGGTGAAGAAAAAAACCTATTAAAAAATGTTTTAATTTACGATTTAAGCTCTAGAAAAGGAAATCAGAAAGTAATTACAGCAGAAAGAGGAAAAATTATATCTGAGGAAGGAAGTAGATACATGACCTTTATTTTATACGACGGTTTTTACTACGAAGACCACACAAAAACAACAAGGTCTAGAGCTAAAAAAGAAAAAATGCCCGCTTCACAAGCCACATTTAAAGAATATGAATTTAATATAGACATTTCTGATATTGTAGGCGATGGTGCATTAGATGAAGAGCGTTTTAAGAATAACTTTAAAATGCTTAGAATTAATCAGCTAAACGATACAATTCCAATTCTAAAAATAGATTATGATGATATATTAAAATCTAGATCTAAGTCTATTTCTTCAATTTCACAAGCTAAACTATTATATAAATATAACGATTCTTTAAAAGCTAAAAATATAGATACGCTTGGTACTCTAGAAAATTTTAATTTAAAAGAAAAAATTAGCATTCTAAATGGTGCAAAAACAAAAATAAATAGTGCTTTAACTAATGTGAAAAACAATAGTAAAAGTATAAAATGGAAAAGAAAAACATTAAATTTTTTCGATTCTGAATACTATGGTAGAATTGCATTATCATTTTCTTGCTTAATATTATTTTTTATTGGCGCACCCTTAGGTTCTATAATTAGAAAAGGTGGCTTTGGTTTGCCAATGATCTTAGCAATTGCTATTTATGTTACTTATTTTTTCGGTAATACCATGGGTAAAAACTTAGCAGAAGAAAGCTCTATCCCCTCTTTATTAGGCTCTTGGCTTTCTGCAATGGTTATGATTCCGTTTGGAATTTTTCTAACCAGAAGAGCAACAAAAGACAAAGGATTATTTAATATAGACAACATTTTAGTACCCCTAAAAAAATTATTTCAAAAATTTACCCTCAAAAAAGAAATTTAAAAGTATGACCTCTTTATCAAATAAAAAAACCACACAATTAAACAATATTGCAGATGCAATTGCAGATGTAAGAGACGGAAAAATAATTATTGTTGTTGATGATGAAAATAGAGAAAATGAAGGTGATTTTTTAGCTGCAGCTGAAAAAGCAACTCCAGAAATGATTAATTTTATGGCAACACATGGCCGTGGATTAATTTGTGCACCTTTAACAGAAAAACGTTGCAAGGAGTTAGAGTTAGGAATGATGGTAGAGAACAACACAGACCCCATGGAAACTGGGTTTACTGTATCTGTAGATTTAAGAGGAAAAGGGGTTACAACCGGAATTTCTGCTACCGATAGAGCATTAACAATACAATCCTTAATTCAAAAAGGTACAAAATCATATGATCTTGCAAGACCAGGACACATATTTCCTTTAAGAGCGAAAGAAGGCGGCGTTTTAAGAAGAACAGGACATACAGAGGCAGCAATTGATTTTGCTCGTTTGGCTGGTTTAGAGCCTGCAGGAGTTATTGTAGAAATAATGAATGAAGATGGCACAATGGCACGTTTACCAGAACTTTTAAAAGTTGCTGAAAAATTTGATATTAAAATAGTATCTATAGAAGACTTAGTTGCTTATAGAATGGAACATGATTCTTTAATTGACAAAAAAGACGACTTTAATATTACTACGCGTTTTGGTGAGTTTAGATTGCGTGCTTATGAACAAACTACTAATAATCAAGTTCATATTGCATTAACTAAAGGTTCTTGGTCTATAGAAGAAAGTGTTTTAACACGTGTAAATTCTACTTTAGTAAATAACGATATCTTGGGAACTTTAACCAATAATGCAGACAAGAAACTAGATCAAATGTTTCAAGTTATAAATGAGGAAGGAAAAGGTGCTATTCTTTTTATAAATCAACAAAATCAATCTCAAAACTTGTTATCAAGATTAAAAGTTTTAAAAGAGAGTCAAGAAATAGGAAATGTAAAAGCCCCAAAAATAAAATTAGATAATAGAGATTTTGGAATTGGTGCTCAAATTTTACACGACTTAAACATTAGTAAACTAAAATTAATTACAAACTCTAAACAAACAAAAAGAGTAGGTATGATTGGGTATGGTTTAGAAATTGTAGATTATGTAACGTATTAAGCTTATTATTTTTATTAAAAATTAAATAATTACAGCTGCTCCACTTTCTAACTCAATCGCTTTTTTATTTTGAAGAAATAATCTTGCAGTATGCTTTCCTTGAAGCGTAATTATGTCTTTTTCAACAGAAAGCCAACTACCTTCTCGTAGGCCTAAAACAGGAGTTTCATTAAAAACATGAAACTCTTTTATTCTAGTCTCTCTTGTTTCTCCCATGTGCGTAGAACCTGCTACAGGATCTAAATAATGCCCATTTATATTGAAAGGAATACAACATAGAGCATTAAAACTTGGCGGATATACAATTGGCATATCGTTGGTGTTCTTCATATTAACGCCGCAAATATTACTTCCTGCACTTGTCCCTAAATAAGGAATACCGTTTTCTATTGCTAACTTTAAATCGGTTAAAATGTCTTTCTTGTAGAGTTGATTTAGCAATTCAAAGGTGTTTCCTCCGCCTGTAAAAAGTCCTGCTGCATTTAGAATTGCCTGTTTCGGGTTCTCAAACTCGTGAATTCCTTTTACATTTATATTAATTTCAGCAAACGCTTTTTTCACAAGGGTTGTATACCCATCATACGAAATGCCACCTGGTCTTGCATACGGAATGAATATTATCGTTTTTACATTTTTAAAGTGCGCTTGTAATGTAGGCATTATATAGGCTAAATACCCACTTCCATAAACAGTTGAAGTACTCGCGATGATCATTTTTTTCATGATTCAAAAATAACAAAATTGTTTTATAAAACGCACTTTAACAAAAATTTACCCATTTATTAATAGATTTTTAAGAACCTCTTTATATTTCTTTGCAATATGAAGTATCTGCTATTGTTAATACTATTGTTTTTATTTAGTAACAAATTAATATCTCAAGAAGAAAGATTGTTTATTAATGGTAAAGTTCAACTAAATAGTTTGGCTATCTCAGATGCTCATATTATTAATTTGAATACAAAAATAGGAACAGTATCTGACCCATTAGGTTTTTTTAACATTCCTGTAAATGTTGGAGATAGCCTGAATATATCTCATTTAAACTTAAAAGAAGTAAACATTATTATAACCAAAGCCCATTTAAAATCTTTAACCTTAAGTATTGTATTTAAAGAAAAGGTAACCTCTTTAGCTGCTTTTACACTAGAAAGACCCATAGGTATATTTGAAGAAGAAAAAGAGGTGTTTACTTATAATGGGCCAATTATAAATGCAAAAACATTAAACCTGCCTTATGCAAGCACAACTGCTAAGCCAGACAACAAAGTATTTAAAATACAATCTGGTTTTGTAGTAGGTTTAGACAATTTATTAAATTTACTTAATGGGAGCGTTAAGAACGCAAAAGGGTTAAGAATATTAAGTTCTGAAGATAAGCAACTGGTAAAAATAAGGAAGTATTTTACAGATGATTTTTTTATTACCGATTTACAAATACAGCAAAATAATATAAATTCTTTCTTAAATTTTTGTATTCAAAAAAACATTATTTCTTTATTTCAAAAGAAAGATTATTTAAATATTACCAAAATTTTACTAAAAGAAAGTAATCAATTCCCCCAGAAAGATTCTTCTCAAATAAAAATAGCGTTTAAAAAGATTTCAATTTAATAGCTTCTTCTTTTTGATTTTATTAAATTTAACTTAAAATATGCTAAAAAATGCTAAAAAAATTACTTCTTGTATTTCTATGTTCATTTGCATTTACCTCTTTTTCTCAAGAAAGAAGAACCTTAATCTTGGGTAAAATTGTAGATACTTTAGCAATTGTAAAAAACGCAAACATTATCAACTTAAAAACAAATCAAGGTACTTTTTCTTCTGATGCTGGAGAATTTAGAATATTTGTAAAAAAAGGAGACTCTCTTAGAATCTCTTCTATTCAGCATGTTACAAAGTTTATCTTAGTCGATAAAAAAACTGTAAACACCAAAGCTATAACCGTAAAATTAATAGAAAATACAGTTGTCTTAGATACCTTCGAATTAAAAAGAAACCATTTATTTGGCAGATTAGGCATCGATTCTAAAAGTGTGCCTACCAATAAAAAAGATTCTTTGTTAAGAGAACGAATGGATTTCTCTAAAATTAACATGAAGGTTGTTGCTCCAGATGACCATATAGATAATATGAAACCACCGGTTAATAATACAGATCCTACAGCCAAGTTTGCAGGCGCTGGTGTTAGTGGAATAATCCCTTTTAAAGGTTCTGCGCGTCTGTGGGCTTTAAGAAAAGAGCTAGCTAGAAAAAAAGCCTTTCCTTACAAAATAATGGCAGAGTTGGGGGAGAAATTCTTTTTTGATCAATTAAAAATTCCGGTAGACAGGTATTTTCATTTTTTAGAATATTGTAATTTTTTAGGTATTGAAGAACTCCATAAAGACAAAAGAATATTAGATATTATTAAAATTTTACAAACAGAAAGTAAAACGTACTTAGAAATTATAAAAAATGACTAATTTGGCAGAGTACTTATTTTTATCATCCTATGAAATATAAAAAAATATATTTACTCCTTTTAATTTTGCCACTTCTCTCCTTCTCTACTCACAAATATTATCTAAGTTTAACGCAGATAGAATACAAGGAGGCAACAAAATCTGTACAAATAATTATCAATGTTTTTATGGATGATATTGAAACAGCTTTAAATAAAGACAATACTATAGACCTGCAACTTTCTACAAAAAAAGAGCTAAAAAATAATGATATTTATTTTGAAAATTATTTAAGAAACACACTATCATTTAAAATTGACAATACCTTAAAAGAATTTAAGTACTTAGGAAAAGAATACGAAGGAGATTTGGTTTATTTTTATTTAGAAATAGAAAACATTCCAAAAGTTTCTTCAATTGAAGTTCATAATAAAATATTATTAAAACATTTTCCGAAGCAAGAAAATTTAGTAAAATCTAAAGTGAACACTAAAAACAAAAGTGTTTTACTTTCTAAAGATCATTATAAAGAATTACTAACCTATTAACTAAATACAAACCAAAATAAACTTTAAATTATGAGAAAAATACGGTTATTACTCCTTTCTATTGTATTTCTTACAAGTGCATCGTTTGCGCAAGATTCTAAAACAAAAGAAGGCCATACAAATGAGAATAAATTTAAGCAATTAACAGCACTTTTACCAACACCAAACCTACAAAGAACTGCATCTGGCGCGCCAGGTTTAAAATATACGCAGCAAAAAGTAGATTATACAATGGATATTGTTTTAGATGATGAAAATACCAGAATCTATGGAAATGAAACCATTACATACCATAACAATTCAGATGATTCTTTAGGGTACCTGTGGGTGCAATTAGACCAAAATATGAGAGCTGCAGATTCTAAGACTCCAGATATTCAAACCAGTAGTATACCAAATAGTACTTCTACAAAAAGATTTAATAAATCTTATATAGACACTCCTTTTGATGGCGGTTTTAAAATTGAAAGCGTTAAAAATATAGATAACACAAATTTATCGCATACGGTTAACCAAACAATGATGCGTATTAACTTAGATTCACCGTTGGCTTCTGGAGAGAAATTTCAATTCAAAATAAAGTGGTGGTATAACATTAATAACCATAGAACAGATGGTGGTAGATCTGGTTATGAGCATTTTGCTAAAGACGGAAACAACAATTATGTAATTGCACAGTTTTACCCAAGAATGTGTGTTTATGATAATGTAGAAGGTTGGCAAAATGATCAATTTTGGGGACGAAGTGAGTTTGCTTTAGAATTTGGAGATTTTACTGTAAATATTACAACACCAGAAGATCATATGTTAGGCGCAACTGGTATCTTAAAAAATGAAGGTGAAGTTTTATCTAAAAAGGAACTAAAAAGATTAAAAAAAGCTAGAACAACTTTTGACAATCCTGTGTTAATTAGAACCCAAGAGGAAGCTGAAAAAATTGAAAAAAGTAAATCTAAAAAAACTAAAACCTGGAAATTTTATGCAGAAAATGTACGTGATTACGCATTTGCAACTTCAAGAAAATTTATTTGGGATGCAATGGCAGTAGCTATTAATGGTAAAACAGTAATGGCATATTCTTTATACTCTAAAGAAGCAAATCCATTATACGGAGACCACTCTACAAGAGCAGTTGCACAAACTTTAAAAACATACTCTAAGTATACATTTGATTATCCGTATCACAAAGCAATTTCTGTAGATGGCCAAATGGGAATGGAATATCCACAAATTTGTTTTAACCCTGGTAGACCAGACGCAGATGGAACTTATTCTGACAAAGTAAAATATAGAATGATAAAAGTAACCATTCATGAGGTTGGACATAACTTTTTTCCTATGATTGTGAATTCTGATGAAAGACAATGGACTTGGATGGATGAAGGATTAAATTCATATATGGAAATGCTAGCAGAGTTAGATTATGACAAAGATTTTCCTATTACAAGAGGATATCCTAAAAATATTGTAAAATATATGTCTGGCGACCAATCTACCATTGCACCAATAATGTCTAAAGGAGACCACGTGTATAGTTTTGGTAGCAATGCATACGGCAAACCTGCAACTGCTTTATGGATTTTAAGAGAAACCATTATGGGAAAAGAATTATTTGACCATGCCTTTAGAACCTATTCTCAAAGATGGATGTTTAAACACCCAACACCTGCAGATTTCTTTAGAACTATGGAAGATGCTTCTGGTATCGATTTAGATTGGTTTTGGAAAGGTTGGTTTTACACAACAGATGTTACCGATATTGGTATAGAAAGCGTAAAGAAATTTTATGCAACAAATAATGCATCAAAAGAAACCATAGATTTTATTGAAGATACTAGCGAAGGTTTACAGATTACAAAACCTAAAACTGCAAAAGACAAGTATTTTTATGAAATTACATTTAACAAACCCGGTGGTTTAGTAATGCCAATTATTGTGGCATATACTTATGAAGATGGTAGTATTGAGAAGAAAACATACCCTGCAGAAATATGGAGATATAATGACAAACAAGTTACAAAAGCATTGCATTCTGACAAGCAAATAACTAAAATTGTAGTAGATCCAGATTTAGAAACTGCAGATGTAGATTTATCGAACAACAGTTTTCCGAAAGCAAATAAAGACAAGTTTAGTAAATTTAAAACAAAAATGAAAAACTAACTTTTATTTTTAAAAAATTTAAAAAAGCGGTGTAAATTAATTTTTACACCGCTTTTTTTATAAAGGTTTGTTAAAATTTTAACAAGTTTTGTAAAAACTGCTTATATATGCCTAAATTCGGCGCATTATTTAATTCAAAATATACAACATGAAAAAACTTTCTTTACTCGTCTTTTCTCTTTTCTTTATCACTTTTGCAACGATTGCGCAAGAAGGATCTAAAGAAGAAAAGAAAACCCAGCAAGGGCACACAGATCAAAATAAATTTAGACAAATGAAAGATGTCTTTGCAACCCCTAATGATCAGCATGCTGCATCGGGTGCACCTGGTCATCAATATACACAGCAAAAGGTAGATTATAATATGGACATTCGTTTAGACGAAAGTGCTAATAAAATTTATGGTGATGAAAAGATTACGTATCATAACAACTCTAAAGATAACTTAGAATATTTATGGGTACAGTTAGATCAAAACATGAGAGCAGATGATTCTAAAACACCTTTAGCAACTTCTAGCAGAGCAGATAATTATGCAACCCCAGCTAATTTTAAAAGTTCTTACATGCCTCAAAAGAAAGGTTTTGGTTATGACATTACAAAAGTAGAAAGTAATGGTAAACCACTATCGCACACCATTAATAGAACAATGATGCGCATAAATTTACCACAAGCATTAGCTCCTGGAAAAACATTTAAATTTAGAATACAATGGAATTATTTAATTAATGACATAAATAAAGACGGAGGTCGTTCTGGATTAGAAACTTTTACTGATGGAAACAACAACTACACTATAGCACAGTTTTTTCCAAGATTGGCTGTTTACAATAACGTAGAAGGATGGCAAAATATGCAATTCTGGGGCAGATCTGAATTTGCACTAGAATTTGGAGATTACGAAGTAAACTTAACAGTTCCTGCAGATCATATTGTAGAGGCTACCGGATCTTTACAGAATGAAAAAGAAGTACTTACAAAAACACAGCGAAAGCGTTTTGCAAAAGCAAGAACATCTTTTGAGAATCCTGTGTTAATTGTAACCCAAGAAGAAGCAGAAAAAACAGAAAAAGGCAGAGCAACAGGTACACAAACCTGGAAATTTAAAGCAAATAAAGTACGTGATTTTGCCTTTGCAACTTCTAGAAAGTACATTTGGGATGCAATGGCAGTAAACATTAATGGTAAAACTGTAATGGCAACTTCTTTATATCCTAAAGAAGGAAACCCTTTATGGGAAGAGCACTCTACAAGAGCAATTGCAACTACTTTAATTGAGTATTCTAAATTAACTTTTGATTACCCATACTCTAAAGCTGTTTCTGTACATTCAGAAAGACAAGGAATGGAGTATCCAATGATTTGTTTCAACTATGGAAGACCAAATGAAGATGGTACTTATTCTGATAGAACTAAAAAAGGAATGTTAGGCGTTATTATTCATGAAGTTGGTCATAACTTTTTTCCTATGATTGTAAATTCTGATGAAAGGCAATGGACTTGGATGGATGAAGGTTTAAACTCTTTTGTTGAAATTTTAGCAGAAGATGTATATGATGCAGAATTATTTGCATCAAACCCTGCAAAAGAAATTACAAGATATATGGGCGGAGATCAATCTAATATTTCTCCTATTATGTCTCAAGGAGATTATGTAAAACAATTTGGACCAAATGCATATTCTAAGCCAGCAGCTGGGTTATACATCTTAAGAAAAACAATTATGGGACCAAAATTATTTGACCATGCATTTAGAACGTATTCTAAACGTTGGATGTTTAAACACCCAACACCAGAAGATTTCTTTAGATCTATGCAAGATGCGTCTGGTATGGATTTAGATTGGTTTTTTAGAGGATGGTTTTATACTACAGATGTAACAGATATTGGTATTAAAGAAGTAAAAGCCTTATATTTAACTGACAAGCCAGGTGAAAGAATTACAAAGTTAAAAGAGCAATACAAGCAGTATTTTGACCGTTTAGGTGATTTGGTATATATTACTGATAAAAAAGAAGATGCGAACGCAAAAGCTATGGATGCGTATTCTGATGGACAAAAAGTACCTTCTTATATCTATTCTGTAGAATTTGAAAAGCCAGGTGGTTTAATAATGCCCATTATTGTAGAATTAACATATAAAGATGGCACTAAAAAAAGAGAAACTTTTCCTGCACAAATATGGATGAGAAGCGATACAACTGCAAAAAGAATTTTTGCGTCTCACCAAGAAATTACAAACATTGTTGTAGATCCAGATTTTGAAACTGCAGATGTAGATACTTCTAATAATACTTGGCCTAAAAAAGTTGCTAGTAAATTTGAAGAATTTAAAGGAAAGTTAAAAGACTAATTACAGTTCTTTTAAGACATAAAAAAGCCTCGGTTACAAATTGTAACCGAGGCTTTTTTTATATAAATAAAACTGAGTACAAACTACCCCGAGTAAGTTACAAAGTTTCTTGGCGTCTCATACAAGGTAACTTCTAAATCTAAGTTGGTAGGCAATAAGTTTCTTAATTTATTATAGGTAACCACACAAATATTTTCTGCTGTAGGGTTTAAATCTTTAAATTCTGGTACTTCTAAATTTAAGTTTTTGTGATCAAAAGCCTCTTCAATTTCAGATTTAATATGGTTTTTTAAAATTCCTAAATCAAAAACATACCCAGTTTCCGTATCAATTTCTCCTGTTAATGAGACAATTAACTCGTAATTGTGACCGTGAAAATTAGGATTACTACATTTATTAAAAACCTCAAAATTCTTCTCATCACTCCAATCTTTTCTATACAATCGATGTGCTGCATTAAAATGTGCTTTTCTGTGAACTGTTACTTTAGGCATTTGTTAGTTTTTTATAAGATTTTTCAAAAATAATTTTAAACCAAGCTGTATAAATTGAAGGATTGTCTTCGATGTCTTTCTTTACATCCTCTAATTGCATCCATTTATAAGCTTCTACTTCTTCTTTATTTACATTTGGCGAGGCTTCATATTTACCAACCATTACGTGGTCTAACTCATGCTCTGTTAAACCATTATCAAAAGGTGCTTTATAAATAAAAGAAAAAACTTCTGTAATATCTGTTACAAAACCCATTTCTTCTTGCAGCCTTCTTCTTCCTGCCACTAAATTAGTTTCTCCGTCTCTTTGATGAGAGCAACAAGTATTTGTCCATAATAATGGAGAATGATATTTAGATGCAGCCCTTTGTTGCAGCATTAATTCTCCTTTTTCATTAAAAATAAAAACAGAGAAAGCTCTATGTAATAATGCTTTTTCATGTGCTTCTATTTTTTCCATTAAACCAATTTGCTGGTCGTTTTCATCTACTAAAATAACGTGCTCTATCATTAGAACAAAAATAAGGAATGAAATATCAATAAAGGATGAAAATACATGAAAAACAATCAAATTTTTCTATTCTTTTATTTTGATGATTTATCTTTGGAGTAATAAAACAACCTATTTGATATGAAAATTATAGTAAAACTGCTTTTAATTTTAACTATTTTCTCTTTTTGTGCTTGTAAACAAGAAGCTTCACTAAAAATCAAAAAAACAAAAGATCACACAAAAAAAAATAGGACACCTCTTAAAAATGACTTAGAATCTAAAATTATAAAGCCTTGGGACAGTTTAAATAAAGATAATGTAGAAGCCTTTTTTACTGCTTATGGAAAACAACATAAAGAAAACAAAATTCTTATTACAACAAAGTTTGGTACTATAAAACTTCGTTTATATGATGATGTTCCTATTCATAGAGCCAACTTTATATTTTTAACAAAATTAAAGTATTTTAATACTACCGTTATTTATAGGGTTGCAAAAAACTTTGTAATTCAAGGGGGTAATTCTGATGAAACCTATACCAGAAAACAAAGAAGGTTGTACGGTAATTATTTATTAACACCTGAATTTAAAAGCAATAGAACACATAAATATGGCGCTTTGGCAGCTGCAAGACAATGGGAAAAGAATCCTAATAAATTATCAAGTCCGTTTGAGTTTTACATGGTACATAATAGAAAAGGAAACCATCATTTAGATAACCAACACACTGTTTTTGGTGAAGTAATTTCTGGTTTTAATACTTTAGATAAAATTTCTAGGGTAAAAGTTGGTGTAGATGAGTGGCCCGTAGAAGACATAAAAATGACTATTGAAGTCTTAGATTGACATCCTTTTTCATGAAATTTACTAAAAATTTATGCATTGCAACTCATCACAATTATTTCAAATTTATGCTACATTAAAAGGCGTTAAATGTACAGGTTGCTTTTAATACTTATCCCTTTAAAATCAGCATATAAATTATAGAATAAAAGCTATCTTTGCACCTCAATTTTTGTAGATGAATTTTTTAAAAGAAATAGAACGTAGAAGAACTTTTGGTATTATCTCGCATCCAGATGCAGGTAAAACAACGTTAACAGAAAAGTTACTACTTTTTGGTGGGGCAATTCAAGAGGCGGGTGCTGTAAAAAACAATAAAATTAAGAAGGGTGCTACTTCAGATTTTATGGAAATTGAGCGTCAGCGTGGTATTTCTGTAGCTACTTCAGTCTTAGCCTTTATTTACAAAGACAAGAAAATAAATATTCTAGATACCCCAGGTCACAAAGATTTTGCGGAAGATACGTTTAGAACTTTAACTGCTGTAGACAGTGTTATTGTTGTAATTGATGTTGCCAAAGGTGTAGAACCACAAACAGAAAAGTTAGTTGAGGTTTGTAGAATGAGAAGCATACCAATGCTTGTTTTTATTAATAAATTAGACAGAGAAGGTAAAGATGCCTTCGATTTGTTAGATGAAGTTGAGCAAAAACTAGGTTTACGTGTTACACCAATGAGTTTTCCTATTGGAATGGGATATGATTTTAAAGGAATTTATAACATCTGGGAAAAGAAATTAAATCTTTTTTCTGGCGATAATAAAACAACAATATCAGACGGAGTTGTCTTTGATGATTTATCAAACCCAGAATTAGATAAAATTATAGGAGAAGCAGCTGCCGAAACATTGCGTGAAGAAATAGAGTTGATTGAGGAAGTATATCCACCTTTTAATCAAGAAGAATATTTAGACGGAAAGCTACAACCCGTATTTTTTGGTTCTGCCTTAAATAATTTTGGTGTCAAAGAATTGTTAGAAGCTTTTATAGAAATTGCACCATCTCCGCAGCCAAAAAAAGCAGAAGAGCGTTTAGTAGACTCTAAAGAAGAGAAATTAACAGGTTTTGTTTTTAAGATTCATGCAAACATGGATCCTAAGCACAGAGATAGGCTTGCCTTTATAAAAATAGTTTCAGGAACCTTTAAAAGAAATGCACCCTATTTGCACGTTAGAACAGGTAAAAAAGTAAAATTTTCTAGTCCGAATGCCTTTTTTGCAGAAAGAAAAGAAATTGTAGAAGAATCTTTTCCTGGAGATATTGTAGGTATTCATGACACCGGAAACTTTAAAATTGGTGATACTTTAACACAAGGAGAATTGCTTAACTTTAAAGGAATTCCTAGTTTTTCACCAGAACATTTTCGATATGTAAACAATGCAGACCCAATGAAATCTAAACAGCTATACAAAGGTTTAGACCAATTAATGGATGAGGGTGTTGCACAATTATTTACCTTAGAAATGAATGGACGAAGAGTGGTTGGTACCGTTGGTGCACTGCAATATGAAGTTATTCAATACAGATTAGAGCATGAATACGGCGCAAAATGTACTTATGAAAACTTAGCTGCTCACAAGGCATGTTGGGTAGCACCAGAAAACCCTAAAAGTGATGAGTTTTTAGATTTTAAACGCGTAAAGCAGCGCTATTTAGCTAAAGATAAACAAGGGCAATTGGTTTTTTTAGCAGACTCAGAATTTACAATTCAAATGACTCAAAATAAGTATCCATCAGTAAAATTACATTTTACTAGCGAATTTAAAAAATAATAAATGATGAAAAAATCCCTATTTTTTTTAGCGCTATTTTTAGGCTTAAACACGTTTTCTCAGCAAAGTGATTCTTATTCTTTTTTAGAGACAAAAGAGTTAAAAAATAATATAAGGTTAAACTATACCACGGTTCATATGCCAAATGAACTAGATATATATGGCGATAGTTTTAAAATAAAACCAACCATGGGTTTGGTAGGGCTTAACTACAATTTACCTATAAATAACTGGCTATACACTGGTGCAGGAATGCATTTTGCTGTAACCGGAGATCAAGGTGGTCTTTTTACATTGGGAGTTACTCTTGGTGTAAATAAAAAATTATATAAGAACCTATATTTTGATGCAAACATGCATTTTGCTGGCGGTGGCGGATACAGAATGTTAGTAAACGGCGGAGGACTTTTGTATTCTAATATAGGGTTACAGTATAAAAAAGATGGATATTCATTTGGTGTGCAGTACGGAAATGTAAATTTCTTTACAGGATTTATCAATAATGATAACATTTCATTTTTTGTAGAAATACCAAATGCCTTAAGAGCTGCTTCATATAAACAGGCACAAAAAGAATTTACTGTAGATGATACCTCTAGAGATGAATTCTGGAAAAAACCAGCGGTAAAAAATGTGCAACAAGTAACTTTCGACTTTTTCTACCCTATTGGAGATTCTAGAACCGACTCTTATCAAGGAAATAAGTTAATTGACAATACTTTGTATATTATTGGTTTTGAATACCAACGATATATAACCAACAACACTTTTGCCTATGTGCATACAGATACTATGTATAAAGGGCTGGTTGCAGGTTTTATGGATCTATTTGTTGGAGTTGGAAAAAACTTTGTAGAAACAAAGTATGTAAATCTTTTTGGAAAATTTGGAATTGGTGGCGCTGGAGGTAGAATTTATCAAGAAGGTGGTTTAACAATGTACCCAAATGCAGGTTTAGATATTAAACTTACAGACAACTTTGGTTTAAGTGTGCACGGCGGCTACCATAGAGCAATTGGGGGTACTTTTGAAGCCTATACCTTAGGTACCAGTATAAAATATTATGGTTTAAGCGGGGGTAATAAACATCCTTTTACAGGAAAAAAAATAAAGACTTTAAAAACACAAGGAATTAGGGTAAATGCAGAAAACCAAACCTATTTTAATGTGGCAAAATTCGGAATTCCTGCGAGTGATTTGCAGTTAATTGCAATCAGAATAAATTACGACCTTAATCGAAGATTCTATGTCTCTGGCGAGGCCTCTTTTGCTTATGAAGGAAAGTCTGGTGGTTATGCACACGGGTTATTTGGTTTAGGTGTAAAAAGCAATACCTTTTCAAATGGTAAATTCTCTGTTTTTGGTGAAGTAAATGCAGGAGTTGCAGGAGGCGGACGAGTAGATACTGGCGAAGGTGTATTGCTAAGACCAACGGCGGGTGTTAATTTTCATTTAACTGAAGATTTTTCTGCACATATTTCTGGAGGACAAATGATTTCTCCTTTTGGTAACGTAAATTCAATGAACTTTAATATTGGCCTTTCATACGGTGTTTCTATATTAAACTCAAAAAAATAAAAACACTAGTTTAAGTGCAGTCCAAAACTAGTGTCTAATTAAAAACCTTAAGACTGTTACCCCAAATTTAGGGATAAGGAAAAAATTAAAAATTAAAGATTATGAATAACGGTATATACGCCAAGTTCACCACTTCAAAAGGTGAAATTTTAGTACAATTAGAACATGAAAAAACTCCGGGAACAGTAGGTAACTTTGTTGCTTTATCTGAAGGGAATTTAGAAAACGCTGTTAAAGAGCAAGGAACACCTTATTATGACGGCTTAAAATTCCATAGAGTAATACCAGATTTTATGGTACAAGGAGGTTGCCCACAAGGATCGGGAACAGGAAACCCTGGTTATAAATTTGATGATGAATTTCATTCAGAATTAAAGCATGATGCACCCGGAAAGTTAGCTATGGCAAATTCTGGCCCAGCAACAAACGGAAGTCAGTTTTATATTACCCACGTTCCTACCCCATGGTTAGACGGTAAGCACACTGTTTTTGGCTCTGTAGTGCAAGGACAAGATATTGTTGATGCTATTGCGCAAGGAGACGAATTATCTTCTGTAGAAATTATTAGAGTTGGTGCAGACGCAGAAGCTTTTAATGCTATAGAATCTTTTAGAACTTTTGAAGGCTCTAGAGAAAAGCGTGAAGTTAATGAAATAGCAAAACAAAAAGAAATGTTAGATGCTGTGGCTCCTGGTTATGAAGAAACAGCAAGCGGTTTACGTTACCAAATATTACAAAAAGGAACGGGTAAAAAAGCTACAAAAGGTGCAGGTGTATCTGTACACTATAAAGGACAGTTATTAGATGGTACGGTTTTCGACTCTTCATATAAGAGAAAAGACCCGATAGACTTTAATGTTGGTTTAGGCCAGGTTATTGCAGGTTGGGATGAAGGAATTCTATTATTACAGGTGGGCGATAAGGCCCGTTTTGTAATTCCATCTAATTTAGCATATGGTGCAGCAGGAGCTGGAGGAGTAATTCCGCCAGATGCAACCCTAATTTTTGATGTAGAATTAATGGGTGTAAAATAAATTTACCTCTTTATTATATATTTTAATCCTCAAAACTTATAAAAGTTTTGAGGATTTTTTTAAGGATTATTTTCTCTTTGGAATAAATATACCTGCTCTATCCTTAAATTACAGGAAGTATTACTTCATTATTACCTCAAAGAAATAAGGATATTATTACATCAATTCATTTCTTCTTACAATTAGTACATCATCATCAGAAAAAGACATCCACCCAAAATCATATACCCAAAATAAAGTTTTATTTTTACTATTTATATGTGAGTGCGTGTGGTATTTAAAATTGAATTTCTTTTTTTCTAAGACCAATCTTTGCACTTTTTTTTGTTTTAAATTTTTTCCTAAAACCTCTAGCAAGATAGATCTATTACGATGTAAAATAACATCTATTTCTTTTACAGCAATAGCGGTTACTTTTCTTAAATTAACGTGATAGTAATTTTTACAACGTTCTGAGCAGAATTTTTTATCACACCTACCAATTAATATATTATTACATATTTTACATTTCATATTCGTTGTAAAGATATGATTATTATATTTTTAACTATTATCCGTTTTTAACGGTTAAAATATTTTTAGCGGGTTTTTCTTTTTATTACTGTTTTAAATTGGTTATTTTTAAATTCTATTAAAACTCCTGCACATGCCAATAAATCCTATAATTTATCAACCTTTAAAAAATGCAAGTCGTATTAAAGTCTTTATTCCTTATGAATTAAAGGAATTGAGAGCTGTTTTTAAGAAGATAGACACCACTTTCTGGCATCCTAGACAAAAACTTTGGTCTATTGTAAATACAGAAGAAAATTTTTTAATATTAAAAAAGGTATTGCCTAATTATAGGTTTGTAAAGAGCTTGGCACCAAAGCCTATTTTAATACCACCTTTAAATAATGCTGCTATAAACCAACTTTTTTTATTAGAAAAAGCACTAGTTTTAAAGCAATATAGCGCCTCTACTATAAAGTCTTACAAAAATATGTTTTCTGTATTTTTAACTAAGTTTTCTAACAAAGAATTGACTGCTATTACAAAAGAAGAAATAGAAGGCTTTTTATATGAACTGATAAAAAAAAATAAAATTAGTGTAAGCTATCAGAATCAACTTATTAATGCCATAAAAGCTTATTACGAGCATGCTTTGGGGAAACCAAGGGAATATTATGAAATTATGCGTCCGAAGAAAGCTTTAACAATACCAAACGTTTTAAGTAAAGGAGAAATATTAAAAATTATACAATATCCTGTACACCTAAAACATAAAGCTATTTTATGGACCGTTTATAGTGCTGGTCTTAGAATTTCTGAAGTATTAAATTTAAGAATAGTAGATGTACATTCTAAAGAAGGGTATCTCTTTATTAAAGATAGTAAAGGAAAGAAAGATCGAAAAACTATTTTGTCTGAACATTTAGTTACTTTATTACGGGAGTATTATAAAGCAGAAAAGCCTTCTTATTGGTTATTTGAAGGGCAAACTGGTGGTAAATATAGTACAAGCAGTGTGCGTGCTATTTTTAGAAAAGCGGTTAAAGAAACAAATTCTAATCCTTGGGCAACGGTGCATACATTAAGACATAGTTTTGCGACACACTGCATAGAAGACAATATAAATTTAAGGTATTTGCAAAATATGCTAGGTCATAACTCTCCAAAAACCACAGAGATTTACACAAAAACAATTCATATTAACAATAAAAATATAAAAAGCCCTTTGGATAATTTATTAAAAAACAATAAATTGCAAACTAAACAGACATAAAGCTATGTGCGATATATCAACAATACGCATATACAAGTGTTGTGCTTAATTTGATAACAATGAATAAACATCTATTTTTTTTATTTATAATCGCCTTTATTTTATTGTCATGCAAAACGGACAGGATTAGTGCAGACCTTCTTATTACCAATGCTAATATTTGGACAGGAAATTTAGAAAGCCCAAATGCAGAAGCCATGGCTATAAAAGGAGACTCCATTCTAGCTGTAGGTTCATTTGCAGATATAGATAAATATCAAGGTCAATCTACTGAAGTAATTGATGTTCATGGAAATTTCATTACACCTGGGTTTATAGATACTCATGTACATTTATTAATGGGTGGAAATAGTCTTTTAAATGTACAATTAAGAGATGCTAAAACGCAAGAAGAGTTCATTAATAGAATCGCTTCATTTGCAAAAAAAACAAGCCCTAATCAATGGATAGTAGAAGGAAACTGGGATCATACACTTTGGGGAGGAGGACTTCCAAAAAAGGAATGGATTGATGAATTTACAAAAGAAAACCCTGTAGCAATATACAGAATGGATGGTCATATGATTTTAGCCAATTCTGAAGCTTTAAAAATTGCTGGAATAGATAAAAATACTCCTGATATAGAGAATGGAGAAATTGTTAAAAACCCTGATGGTACACCAACCGGGATTCTTAAAAGCGAAGCCATGTATTTAGTGTTGAACAAAATCCCATCGCTTTCCAATACAGAAAAAGAAAATGCGATAAATTCTGCACAGGAGTATTTAATTTCTCATGGAGTTACAACTATTCATGATGTGGATAGTTTAGGTGGTTTTAATATCATAGATAAAATGTATTCAGATAATAATTTAAAAGTTAGAATATATTCTGCAAACCCTTTACCTAAATGGAAATCAATATCTAAACAAACTAAGAATGAAAAATGGTATAAAAACGGTTTGCTTAAAGGTTTCGTAGATGGCTCATTAGGCTCTCATTCGGCTGCTTTTAATGATTATTATTCTGACAAACCAGATGACAAAGGTCTTTTTATTGTGAACGAAGACAGTTTATATCATTGGGTTTCTAATGCTGACAATAAAAATTTTCAAGTTACTGTTCACGCTATTGGAGATAGAGCAAACAGTTCTTTATTAGATATTTACGAACGTGTTCTTAAAAAAAACGGAAATAAGGATAGACGATTAAGAATTGAACATGCTCAACATTTAACAAATGAAGATATTAACCGTTTTTCTAAACTCAATATCATTGCAAGCATGCAACCATATCACGCTATAGATGATGGTAGATGGGCTGAAGAACTAATTGGTTCTGAACGTATAAAAACCACTTATGCTTTTAAATCTTTATTAGACGCAAACACAACCTTAGTTTTTGGTAGTGATTGGCCTGTTGCTCCTGCCTCTCCACTATATGGAATCTACGCAGCAGTTACACGTAGAACTTTAGATGATAAAAACCCTGAAGGTTGGGTGCCAGAGCAAAAAATTAATGTAGAACAAGCTCTAATAGCTTATACTAAAAATGCAGCATACAGTTCTTTTGACGAAAATATAAAAGGAACTTTAGAACAAGGCAAACTAGCCGATTTTGTTATTTTAAGTGAGGATTTGACAACAATAGAATCTGAAAAAATAAAGGATGTAATAGTTTTACAAACTTATGTAGGAGGAAAGAAAGTCTATAATAAAAACATAGAAGAAAACTAAGCACAACAATGGCTATAATTAATACGGGTTTTGGTGATTAACCCAAAGCCTAGTGCTTTTTAACTAAGTCCGCCAAATCTTTTGATTTGGCTTTAGAACAAAAAAGATAAAACAAAATAAAAAGTTTTGGCTAAGTGCTTAATCGGAAATTAACCGCTTTTTAATCCCGTACTAACCATAGCCGAGACGTTAGCAAACATTAATACAAAAACTTAGAAAATGAAAAAAATAATCTTTTTGACTTTATTAATCTCAATTTTAATTAGTTGTAACAAGGATGATGACCAAATTATAGTTGATCCAGAATTAACTATAACAGATGCAGATGGTAATGTATATCAAACCATTACAGTTGGGAGTCAAATTTGGATGCTGGAAAATCTAAAAACAACAAAATACAATGATGGCACACCAATAACACAATACAACATCAATACTCATGGCAATAATTGGGGTGCACTTGGCAGTATGTTTAATAGTGAGGGATTTTATCAATGGGCAGATACGTGGGATTTAAACAACCAATTTGATGAAGATTTGCCATTTGACTATTATGGGGCAATGTATAATCATTTTGCTATTGAATCAGGCAAACTAGCACCAGTAGGTTGGAGAATGCCAACAAGTCAAGATTTCATAGAATTGGAAAATTATCTTACTAACAATGGACAAGCAGGAACTGAAGGTGAAGCACTTAAAACTTCTACGGGGTGGCTTGATGTAGCTGGCAACGGTTCAGACGCTATAGGTTTTAAAGGGTTGCCAAATGGTTACATCAATGCTCTTGGTGGACCAACATTAGGCGGTGGAATATGTACTTGGGCAACTAGTGATGTGAGTGTACAAAATGGCACAAGAACTGTGATTAATTTATTTGATGAAACAACTATGCTTTATTCCGATAATGCTATACAAATTGGAGCTGGAATTAGATGCATTAAGGAATAGAATAACGTTTGCCAACAACGTGTATAATTAATTGCTTGTGCAATGATTACTCGGAAAATCCTACGGATTTTCCTTAGGCTCGTTTTCTTTTACTAATTTAGAGCTAGCCAACGCAACGAAACCATACACGAACACGTTGTAAATAATGCTGAAAAACAAATCCACGAAACTATGAAATACTTAAAACCATTAGCTTTGATTGTTACTCTATTCTTTTTCTTGAGTTGCAATAAGGATGATATTAACGAACCAAGTTCAATTGAAATTGGAAACTATATTTTTAACTTTGAAACTCAATTTGAGCTTGAAGAGTTACAAGGAATTGATTCTTATGTCGGAAATATAAATGGTTCTGGAATATCACTATCTTTTGATTATGGATGGTATACAGAACCTGCTACAAATTTATCTTCGGATGAATATATTGTTACCGAAGAAGAAATAAATGGTCATTATAGACAAATAGTTAAACCTATAGATTCTGAGGGGAATTTCACAAGTATACATTTATTCAAAATTAGTGATTCTATCGAAAGTCCATTTGGTTATAACTCACTTTCAATGTCAGTAAACCATTTAACTGCAACTGAGCAAGAAATGATAATTGAAGTATTCAATAATTTAGAAATAATAGAATGAGTGCTTGTTTAAAAAGTTACAAATAATAGATAGGAATTCAGAGAAGCACTATTTACAACACGAGGCTATAAGTAATGCGAACTTTTTAGCTTAACTTAAGGTTAGGAAATTTCAACTAACCTTGGTGTTAGCTTGAAAGTAAGTGCATTTTAAGTTCTCACTACTCATAGCCCAAACGTTGTGTGTAATGTGACCAAACCAACGAAAATTGAATTATTAACAAATTAAATTATATAATTATGAAAAAATTATTTCTTGCAATCGCTCTGATGATTGGATTAAATTCCTTCGCTCAAGACAAAACTGAAATTAAAATTGACAAACCTGAGTTCAAATGTGATGTAGTTAAATTTGACAAAGAAACGAACACAATAGAATTTTCAGGAAATGTTAGTTTCAAAACTGACATTATTGAATTGGAAAATGCGGACAAAATTCTTCTGAACAAAGAAACCAACGAAATTATTGTTAGTGGATTAGCGGAATTTACAATCGATGGAGCAATCCAAATTTCAGAAAAAGCGGAGAAAAAAATAATGAGATATAAAATCGGAGAACGAATTGCTTACGTTGAATAAACACTACACACAACACCGTACAAAATTAATTGCTTTGTTTTGGCTTATTTAGGAAAGTCCTCGCGGACTTTCTATTCAGTTATTATTTATTAACTTTAGTGTTTAACCACCACAAAAAATCTTGTACCACAATGTTAGCATTAATTAAAGATAAAATATGAAAAATACTACTGAGTATAAATTTACTGCTATTATTCGATTTCTTTTATTAATAATATTTACTCTATTTCTATCCAATCTATCAGCTCAAACTACTGGAGTCGATTCTCTAAAAATTGAAAGTTTTATCAAAAGGGTAGAAAACACTCTAATCCCCCCTAAAAGTGATTCGAGTCAAGTGACTTGGTCGATTTCTGAACGAATGGAGTTTTACAAAATTCCAGCTGTTAGTGTAGCTATTATTGATAATTATCAATTAAATTGGGCCAAAGCTTATGGCTGGGCAGATAAAGAAGCTAAAATTCCTGCTACAACTGAAACACTTTTTCAAGCAGCATCTATAAGTAAATCCCTCAATTCTGTTGGTATCTTAAATTGGGCCGAGTCGAATAATATTGACTTAAATACTGATATTAATACCTATCTTAAAAGTTGGAAGCTAAAAAACAGAAAGAAGGCAAAAGGTAAAGAAATCAGCATATCCAATCTATTGTCTCATACAGCAGGTCTTTCGGGGCATGGTTTTAATGGATATAAAGTAGGAGAACAAATTCCAACAACAGAACAAATTCTTGATGGAAAAAAGCCATCAAATTCAAAGAAAATAAAGTCCATTTCCCAACCTAACAAAGTATTCAAATACTCCGGAAGTGGGGTAATGATTACTCAATTAATGTTGTCACAGAATACAGGGATTGCCTATAGCACATATATGAAAAAAACAATTTTAAATCCTTTGGGAATGACAGAAAGTTTTTTCTCTCAACCTTCACCAAAGGATAAAGGGCTTGCAACAGCCTATTGGGCACAAGGTACACCTTTAGATGGCAAATATCATATTTATCCAGAAATGGCAGCGGCTGGACTTTGGACTAACCCGACAGAATTGAGTAAATATATTATAGAAATGCAAAAATCCTTGAAAGGAGAATCGAATATACTTTTGTCTCAAGAAATGGCAAAAAAGATGTTGTCACCACATTTAAAAGATGGTATTACTGGTTTGGGCGTGTTTTTCGAGAATTTAAACGGACGTGATTACTTTACTCATGGTGGAAGTAATGAAGGGTTTAAATGCTACTATTATGGTAGTATAGAAGATGGGAAAGGAATTGTGATTATGACTAATTCAGAAAATTTTGATATCATCCCAGAAATTATCCGAAGTATTATTAAAGTGTATGAATGGTAAGTATTATCGATAACTCTACTATAAAAACTAATGCTAACAATGTATATAGCAAATAGCGGTTCAAATTCTGAAACAAAAGAAAATTAGTAAAATAAAGACCAGTCATAATTCAAAAAGCTAGTCCCTAAAAAAACCACTACTTTTCATATACAAGACCGTTGGGTAAAATTTTGAGCTATGAAAAAAATAATTATTATTATTCTAATCCTTTTTAGTCTACAATCCTATTCTCAGTTAAAAGTAAACATCAAATTTAAAGACAACAAAGAGATAAACGACTCTATTAAACAAGGTGCAGAAAAATTAATCTCATTAAAAACTGGAAAAATTCACAATCTTAACGATATTAATGAGATTAAAATTTTTGAAGGAAATCGGATGAAACATTATTTTATCTTGGACGTAAAATCATATAAAAATTCTAAACGAGTTCAAAAAGGCCTCGGAAGTAAAGTCTATAGCAATGGAGAAATAGAATTATTTCATATTTCATTTGGCTCAAATAATAAAAATAGACTTAAATCTCAAATAAAAACGTACGATTCTGGAATTGAGGTTTTTATAAAGCGAAAAAACAAAAAATATACGTACAATATAGGTTGTATTGACGGAATAGGGTGCAAAAAAATTAAAAAGCGGCTAAAAGATTTTTTTAGCGACTGTCCAAACCTAATTCGAATGATAAAAAAAAACAAAATAAATACAAGAGACATTATAAAAATAATAGACTACTATAACGAATCATGTATAAATTAAACTTTACACAACACCGTGTATAATTAATTGCTAGTAAAAGCTTACTTACGAGTATATTCAAACCTCGCTCGAGAAGAGAGCTACTAAACAGAAAACCGTCTTTATTTTCATGGCTTCGTCCAACTATAAGAAATTAGTATCACTCTTGTATGCTCTATCAATTCTACTTATACTTTAAATTTAAAAAGGGTTCCATTCTTTAACAGAGTCGAACCTTGTTAATAAAGTAGGGGGTTTTAGAGCAAGTCATTCTATTTTGTACCTACCAATGTGCCTACCATAAATAATTTCGTGCTCTTTTCATCGTTATACTACCACACTTAGGGCAGCCATTTTCATTGTAAAGGTGCAAATCATATCTAATCTTAAATTCTCCATGATTATTGACTTTACAAATTAACGTGACCTTTTTTTTCCGAACTAAGTCTTCATTTTTGACTAAAGAATAATCGTATTGATCTTTATGCTTAAAAACCTCTTTAGACATATTTGTAAATAACTCTACTTTATTAATGGAGTGTCTAAGACATGGTGGATTAGGAGCTGCTTTCTGTATATATGGAAATGGAATTTTATAATCGATATCGTTTTGGTCTGTTGCGATTACATAAATTCTTCTTTTGTTGCTAATTCGAGTAATAATTATTGAGTCATCAGTCAGCCTATACCTCCTTAAATATGATTCAACTTTTTTCTGCTCATCCACTGTAACTTCTTTCCTGATTAATTTCATTTTTCACCTCTACTTAAGTATTGAATTCTATATAGATTCAAATATAGTCCATTTGCCTCGGTATATTATATATGAAGGCCTCGGAGTTTCTAAAGAGGATTAATAATGCTATCGAAAATAGCTTAAAAACACACATTAAATATGAGTATAAGTAAAAAGCACACTGGGTATTGGATTGACAAATACGTTCAAGAGAACACCACTTTAAAATTAGTTGAAAGGGTCCTTTTAGGGGATATTATAACTGTTCATCAAGTATCAGGAAAATACTATAAGAGTAATAAGAGAATGTCTTTGATTACAGGTTTAAAAAAGAGAGCAGTACAAAATGTATTAAAGTCTTTGATTGATAAAGGGTATATAAATGAGCCTAAGCAAATCAGAAGTTCACCAATGATGACAATCAGAAGAATTATAACACCTAATATTTCTTTTGCTAAAGAGGCTTATCAAAAACAACTTAAATCTTTAAGCGAAGAGTTAGAGGTTTCAGTAGATAATATACCAGAAAAAGAGAGTAGGGTGCATATTTCTACAGAGCAGGGTGTATTTTCTAACACATCAGGGTGCAGCCAAGTGCATGCAAAGAGTACATTAAAAGAAAACAATAGAATACAAATAAGTGATAATAGCATACAACGTATTTTATCAGGAGAGGAAACTGAAGAAAATATCAAAAAGGGATCAAATGAAAATGATTGGTTTGATGAGTTAATTAATGGGGGAAATAAAGTGAACTCCAAACCTCCAACACCAACTGTTATTCCAGAAGATGAGATTGAATCATATCAAAAAAAGAAGGTAAATAAAATATACAAAGCAGACCAATCAGGACATGGTACGTGTCAAGATGAGTTTAATTTTTTAAGAGATTGTATTACTTAAAGTATCAAACAATTAAAATATCTAATCCTTAAAATAACCTATAAGCCTTCAATTAAATTTTCTTGAGGGTTTTTTAATATAACAAAAAATGATACAAAACACGACTACTGTAAATAACGATTTGTTTGGTTTATATGATAAATCAACAACGAACAATCTATCGAGTACATTGATATTAGATACTGATATTACTTCTTTTCAATTTCAAATAATAAATTCTAAAAATAAAAGATACACACAAGAGATATTCAGAGATATTAAAGATTATGAAGGGCATTATCAAATTTCTAACTTAGGAGCTGTTAAGTCCTTAAAAAGGAATAGTGAGAGGGTAATAAGTCCAAGTATTGATAAAACAAAAGGGTACTATCGGGTCTGTTTGTATAAAAACAATAAAAGAAAATCATTCTATATACATCAACTTGTTGCTATTGCGTTTTTGGAACATAAGCCAAATGGAAATTCATCAGTTGTAGACCATATAAACAACGATAAAACAAACAATGAGCTAGACAATCTTCAGATTGTTTCAAGTCGTAAGAACTCATCAAAAGACCAATGGAGAAGGAGTCCAACAAGTCGTTATACGGGAGTTTATTGGAGTCCAGCAAAGAACAAATGGGAGTCAAGTATATTTTCGAATAGAGCTTCCTATCATCTAGGGTGTTTCAATAATGAATCTATCGCAGGACAAGAATATGTTAATGCATTAGAATACATTAATAAGCACTCTAACTTGACAAGTTATCCGTTTAAAACTAAAAGGAGAAATATGTATAGTGCTGATATTAAACAATTAACTTTTGTTTTTGCTTAATATTGATTGGTGATTAGGTGCTGGAATTAGTTATTAACAATTGGTAGGTACAATTGTTGTTACAAAAAATAAAAAAAGCTACTTAACAAATTGAGTGCTAAGTAGCTGATTATCAGTCTGGTACTCGAGGCGGGAATCGAACCCGCACTCCCGAAAGAACTGGATTTTGAATCCAGCGCGTCTACCAATTCCGCCACTCGAGCTAATTAAATAATTGGTGTGCAAATCTAAAAAATATTTTTAGTTTAAAAGCATAAAAAAGGCAACAACTCAGTTTTTATTTTTATTTTTGCAGAGAACAACACACAAACACATAACAAAACCAATTAAATGCCTACAAACAACCTTAGTCCAAAGATTTTTGCATGTTCTCAAAGTGTAGAATTAGCAGAGAAAATAGCCAAACAATACGGAGTTGAATTAGGAAATGTAAAAACCACTCGCTTTGGTGATGGTGAATTTCAACCCGCATTTGAAGAGTCAGTAAGAGGAAGACGTATTTTTATAATAGGATCTACGTTTCCTAATGCAGATAATTTAATGGAGATGTTATTAATGTTAGATGCCGCTAAGCGTGCTTCTGCGAGACATATAACTGCTGTAATACCGTATTTTGGTTGGGCTCGTCAAGACAGAAAAGACAAGCCAAGAGTTGCCATAGGAGCAAAACTAGTAGCGAAGTTATTAGAAGAGGCTGGTGCAACTAGAATTATGACAATGGATTTACATGCAGATCAAATTCAAGGATTTTTTGAAAAACCTGTAGACCACATGTTTGCTTCAACAATCTTTTTACCACATGTAAAAAAGTTGGGCTTAGATAATCTTACCATTGCGTCACCAGATATGGGTGGTTCTAAAAGAGCGTATGCCTATTCTAAATACTTGAGTTCTGATGTTGTTATCTGTTACAAGCAACGCGAAAAAGCCAATGTAATTTCTCATATGGAGCTAATTGGAGATGTTAAAGGAAAGAATGTGATTTTAGTAGATGACATGATTGATACGGGAGGGACATTAGCCAAAGCTGCAGATTTAATGATGGAAAGAGGTGCTTTAAGTGTGCGCGCAATTTGTACACATCCAATACTTTCTGGAGAGGCAGTAGATCGTATAGAAAAATCTAGTTTGATAGAATTAATAGTGTCAGATACAATTCCTTTAAAAAGGATAAGTTCTAAAATAAAAGTTGTATCTTGCGCCCCTTTATTCGCTGATGTTATGCGTAAGGTTCAAGACAATACATCTATCAGCGGACAATTTTTAATGTAAATAATAAATAATAAATAAATAGAAGTAATGAAATCAATTACAATCAAAGGATCTCAAAGAGAAAGCGTAGGTAAAGTAGCAACTAAAGCCTTACGTAATGCTGGTCAGGTTCCTTGCGTTATATACGGAGGAGACAAGCCAGTGCATTTTTCATCAGAAGAATTAGCATTCAGAAAATTAGTATATACTCCAAACGTTTATACTGCAATGATTGAATTAGGAGACGAAAAGTTTGCTGCAATCTTACAAGATATTCAATTTCACCCGGTAACAGACAAAATCTTACACGTAGATTTTTATCAATTATCTGATGATAAGGAAGTTACTATGAATATTCCTGTACATTTAGTTGGAAGTGCTCCAGGTGTATTAAATGGAGGTTCTTTACGTTTTCCTAAGCGTAAACTAAGAGTAAAAGCTTTACCTAGTAATTTACCAGATTTTTTCAATGCAGATATTTCTAATTTGAAAATTGGAAGTAAGTTACTTATAACTGAAATTGATAATAAAAACTGTACTTTTTTACACCCAGACAACACAGTTGTTGCACAAGTAAGAATGTCTCGTAATGCAACTTCAGAAGATGAAGAAGAAGTAGCAGAAGAAGCAGTAGAAGAAGCAGCAGAATAAGTAGAAAATATTTAATACGAAAAAGCACCACTTAATTGTGGTGCTTTTTTTATTTTTGTCAAGTATGAAAAAATATTTAATTGTTGGTTTAGGAAATATTGGCGCCCAATATGATAATACACGTCATAATATTGGTTTCAAAATAGTAGATGCTTTAGCAAAAGAGTATGCTGCTACTTTTGAAACAGTCACACTCGGCGATGTTGCTACTTTTCGTTTTAAAGGAAGAACTTTTGTATTGCTAAAACCAAGTACTTATATGAACTTAAGTGGCAAGGCGGTCAGATATTGGATGGATAAAGAGAAAATTTCTATTGAAAACATCTTAATTATTACGGATGATTTAAATATCGATTTTGGTGCGATTCGTTTAAAAGGAAAAGGAACTGCTGGGGGACATAATGGTCTGAAAGATATTCAAGAGAAACTAAACACAGCTACGTATCCAAGATTTCGATTTGGTGTTGGTGCAGACTACTCAAAAGGACGTCAAGTAGATTTTGTGTTGAATGAATGGAGTAAGGAAGAAACAAGTGTGCTTATTGAAAGAATTCCTGTTTCGTGTAATTTAATTACTTCTTTTGGTACTGCCGGAATGGCAAATACCATGAATGCTTTTAATGGGAAATGAGTAGTTTTGAATTCCGAATTATCTTTTTAACCTAATTATCACTCGCATACCATTCTGCAAAAGAAGATGCTGTTTCTTGTAAACGCAAAGAGAATAAATGAATGTTCTCTGGGAGCCTCTTTTTTATTTTAGCAGCAAAATCAATGACCATCATCTCACTTGTTGGCTGATAATCTACCAAAATAACATGATGATCGCGTGCTTTTAATTCTTTTGCCAACTCTAAGTGTGGTGTATTTTGATTAAAGACCGTAGCATGATCAAAAACATCTACAATTTCTTCTTTTACAATCTTTTTTAAATCAGAAAAGTCGATTACCATTCCGTATTTAACTTGAGAACTATCTGTAATCGGTTGTCCAATTACGGTAACAGAAAGTTTGTAACTATGTCCGTGTACATTTTTACATTTTCCGTCATAACCATATAATGCATGGCCAGTTTCAAAATCGAACTGTTTTGTAATTCGTATGGTGCTCATGCTATTTTCTTTTGTTTCTGTTTGCTTTACTTTTGTTGTAATAGTACATGATTACAAGTGCAACTGCTAATCCTAAAAATAAATAATCTCCTCCCATATTGTTTTCTATTTACTATAATTATGTTACTTCTTAAATTTTAATAATGCTTTTTTTGTGAATTCTGATAAAACCAATTTCCCAGAGATTTCTGCTCTTTCAATAAGTAGGCTACTCCAGTTTTCTGTCCCTTTCCATAAGATCTTTTTTAATTCTGCTACTGCATCTGGGTTGTATGAAGCTAGTTTTTCTGCTAAATTTTGTGTCTCTTCTCTTAGCTCCTCTTGAGTTTCAAAAACGGTTGTAAATAAGCCTTTTTCTTTTGCCCAATATGCGTTTTTCCATGCTGTTGCCGCCAATGTTAATTCTGCGAATCCAGTAACACCAATTTTACGCGTTACAGCAGGCTCAATTACAAAAGGACCAATGCCAATCGTTAATTCAGATAGTTTTATAGAAGCAGCCTCGGTTGCTAACACATAATCACATGCGGCAGCTAAGCCAACACCCCCACCAACAGTTTTTCCTTGTACGGAACCAATAATTAATTTTGAGCTAGTTCTCATAGCGTTGATTACATTGGCAAAGCCAGAGAAGAATTTTTCACCATCTTCTAAAGTGTCTATCGCAACCAATTCATCAAAAGAAGCACCAGCACAAAATGCTTTTTCTCCTTCTGATTTTAAAATGATAATAGAAACAGTAGCATTCTCAGAAACCCTTTCTATTTCTTTTGTCAAACGATCTAATAAAACACTCGGAAAAGAATTGCTAGCCGGATGACCGAATTCTATCGTTGCTATTTTGTTAACGATACTTGTAAATAAACTTCCGTCTTTGCGATTGGTTGTCATTATAAATATAATTTATATTCAAATTTACTGCTTTTGTGCTAGCGGAGAAAACTTTCGGTAAAATTTAAAATATAAAAAAATTCCTCTACAAAACATCCAAACGGTAAAAGCGATCCAGATAGCGTATAATTTAAAGTCTAAATAATCAAAAAAGATTAATGTTGGGAGGAACCCTAAAGTGGTGGCAAAAATCAAAACATTCCGTAAATATTTCATTTCTCCCATGCCTTTAAATGTCCCGTCAAAAATAAATGTAATAGCACACAATGGCTGCATCGCTAAAATCACCCAAAAAACCGTGTAAAACTGCTCTAAAACGGTTTGTTCCTTCGTGAATATCATTCCGATAGGTTTGTATAAAATAGCACCTAAGAGGATAAAAATGATTCCGAGGATAAAGGCGTATTTTATTAATTTTTTATTTAATTCAAGTAACGCTTTGTAGTTTTTCTCACCTAATAACTTTCCTGATAAAATATTTCCAACACTAGCGTATCCATCAATCATAAAAGCGCCAAGAAGCCATAAATTTAATCCTATAGTATACGCAGCGATGTATTCTTTTCCGTAAGAAGTCGCATAGGCTGTTCCGAAATACAAGGCTAAGTTTAAAGCGAGTGTTCGTACAAAAAGATTCAAAATCATACCCAGTAACCTTTTTATTTCTGGATGCACTGGGAGTGTTATTTTTAGCGGAATTGACGTCTTTTTTAATAACAATATAACAGATAGTAATGCCATAGAAAATTGAGCAATGACACTTGCATACGCAGCGCCATCAACATACATTGCCGGAATATATCCTTCAATACCATACACAAAAGCATAGTCTAAGCCAATATTTAATACGGCACCTGTACAGGCAATTATCATTGGGTAATAGGTGTTTTGTAATCCTCTAAAGATTCCGAAAACAGCAAATGTGAACAACGAAAAAGGAAATCCAAAAATTCGAATGTTATAGTAACTAATACAGTATTCTAAAATAGATCCTGATGCATTGTAAAACCTAAAAATATTTTCAGAAAAAGGATACGTAACTGCAATTACCACAAAGCTCATGAAAATAATAATAGCGATTGCTTGTGCAGGTAGTGTTTTTACTTCGTCTAGTTTATTGGCTCCTAAATATTGTGAAATAATAGAAGAAATAGCACTTCTAATTTGTCCGAAAACCCAAATAAGCATAGAAATAAATGCTCCAACAATACCAACTGCTGCCAGAGACTCTATGGCGTTGTTTTCTATGTTTCCAATAATAGCGATATCGGTAATAGACAACAAAGGTTCTGCAATTCCGGCAACTAAAGCAGGGACCGCTAACTGGTTTATTTTTTTATGGCTAATGTCTGTTTTCAAATCGAAGCAAAAGTACTCATAATACAAATGATAAAATTAGATTTTTGATAGATTAAAAAAGTGTATTTTTGCAGTTCATTTATTTAGTGTAATTTCCGCTGCTAATTAATAAAAACATCACATGAAAAACATACTTGTTCCTATTGGGTCTTCTGAAAATTCAATTAATACATTACAATATGCAATTGATTTTGCGAATGAAATTGATGCAAATGTTTTTGTTCTTAGAGCATACAATGTGCAATCAAAAGCAGGGACAATAATTGATGTTAATGCTATTTTAGAACGCGAATCTAATTTATATATGCGTGCTATGATAAATAGTGTAGATAGAAAAGGAAAGGATATTCAGTTAATTTCTGCAAAAGGGAATGTAGTTGATTCAATTGCTTCTGTTCAAAAAGAAATTGGAATTGATTTAGTTATGATGGGTCCAAAAAGTAATTCTATTAAAGAAGAAGTGTTTTTAGGGTCTACTTCTGGGAGTGTTGTGAAACATTCTAATATTCCGGTTTTAATTGTGCCAGAATCGTATGTTTTTAAGCCGTTTAATTCTGTATTAACAGCTTTTAAAACAGGTATCGTAAATGAAAAAAATGCGTTAATACCTTTGGCTTTTGTTAAAAACCATTTCAACCCGGTTGTGAACTTACTATTGGTTAAAACACCAGTGTACGTTGCTGCAGATTTAGTAATTGATGAAGCATTAGATGCTATAAAATCTTCTTTAAAAATTACCGAAAACGCAACTACTTTTCAAGGTGTGTTAGAACATTTTCAATCTAATAACCCTGATATGTTGTGTGTTTTTAGACGCAAAAGAGGGTTCTTTAAAAAGCTTTGGGAAAAGAATACTATTTTAAAGAAAGAGTTTTACTGCAATGTTCCTTTATTAGTGTTGAGCGGAAAAGCTTAACAATTTTTTTAATGTAATTTTTCTGTAAAAGGAATTTCTGGATTAAAAATTTCTTTGATAAGGTTTTTGATTGAAATTAAAAATTCATCAATTTTTTCTGATGTAATTTCGTGCTCTTTTTTATCGAAATCAACTTTTAGGAAACCCCCTTTTAAATTTTTAAAAGAAATAATTCCGCCTTCTAATTTTGTGCTTTCAAAATTCTGAGAATATAAAAAAGCGTATAGTAACACTTGTATTGCCTTGCTGTACTTTTCTTCTCCGATTAATGAGAGGTCTGAAACTTTTAAATTGGCAGCAGTAACATTACCTGTCTTATAATCAATGATTCTCGTTACGCCGTTTAGTTGATCTATTCTGTCTACTTGGCCTCGTAATTTTATTGGAAAATCAAATCCATCTATTGTAATTGTTGCCTCTAAATCTTGTTCTGTAGCAATAATTTTTAACACATCATTTTCCTGTAAAGAGTCCATTTCAATGGCTAAAAACCGATTGATATAATCTTTTGATATTTCAAAGATTAATCGATTTTTACCTGTGTATACATCAGAACTATGAAAATGTTTCTTAAAGTAATATAGCACTAAATCGCCCACCTTATGCAGCATCTCTTTAATGCTCTCTTTGGTGACGAACTTACCAATAAATGGCTGATACAATACATCTAGCGTGTCATGGATAATAGTTCCCATAGTGTTGGCAGCAACAGTCTCTTCAACTTCTTTATAGTCTCTTAGTCCTAAAATTTTTTGCTTATAAAAATCTATTGGATTGTATAGGTAATTGGTTAATGTAGATGGAGAAAAACCTTTTATGGCTTGCTCTTTTAGTTTTTCAAGAATTTCTTTGGTCTTCGGAATTTCGATTAAACTGCTTTTTTCAGTTGTTACATTTGGTGCGATTTGCACCTCTTTTAGATTGGGTTTTAAGTGCATCAATTGTGATATAAATCGACTTTTTTCTCCACCGCCAAAACTGTCATTTTCTGAATTGTACAAAAGGAAAATGTTCTTTGCTCGTTGTAACAACCTGAAAAAGTGATACGAAAATATGGCATCTTTTTCTCTATAAGTAGGTAGGTTAAATTCTAATTTTACATCAAATGGAATAAAGGAGTTTTGTGCTCCGCCTTTAGGTAACACATTTTCGTTTACAGAGGTGATAATTACATTTTCAAAATCTAAAACCCTTGTTTCTAACATCCCCATTAATTGCAATCCTTGTAATGGCTCTCCTTTAAAAGAAATGCTTTCAGACTGAATCAATTGAGTAAATAATTGATGAATTGTTTTCAGCGTTTTTAAATAGCTGTATTCAATTTGTAGGTTTTGTAATTGCGAGAATGCGGTATAAAATCGAAATAAATATTCTTTCTCTAATGGATTGGCTTGTTCTTTTAAAAGCACAATTAAATTGATAATTCGTTCAATAAACTCTAAAGAGTTCTCGAACTTTTTAAAAATAGTTAGGATACAGTTTTTACGTTGTGCGTCTAATGGTGCTAAAAAAGATTCTAATTGAGATAGACTTATAAACGCTTGGTTGTCTTGTGCTATTTTTAAGGCAATTTCATCAAAAATATTTACGGCATCAACGAGTAACAAAGAATGGATGTTCGGTTGTTTAAAAAACTGTAAAACATCTTTGAAATAAAATTGTTTGTGTGTTGCTCTCTGTAATTTTTCTTGATTGATAAATAAGTTAAAAATAGCATTAAATAGAGAAGTGGTTGGAACGTCCTTTAAGGGATATCCCATCGTAATATTTATGGCTTGAACTTCTTTTGGAAGCGAATTTAAGGTGATAGGCAACAGGCTTTCATCTGCTAAAACGTATGCAGTTTTATTAAAATTCGGAAATTTTTTCAATAATTCACCAGCATATTTTATTTGAGTTACATTTTTAGATGCTCCAATTATTTCAATATTTTTTTCTGAATCAAAATTTAAGGAACTAGTCTGTAGCTCATGTGTCAGATAATACTTCCAATCAGATTTGTATTTTCGTATAAAAGTACCCGCTTGATGTTTGCTCTCTAAAAACGCGGTATCAATATCCCAATAGATCTCTGTATTCCCATTGTTTAGCATTTGCTGAAAAAGATACTCTTCTGCTTTATTCAGTGCGTTAAAACCAATAAAGTAATATTTTTTGTGTTTGTTTTTTTGAATGTACTCTTCAATGTGTTTTGTGGACTCTCTGTAGATTAACCCTTGATATCCTATGTTTTTTTCTCTTAAATAGGTGTAAAATGCCGTATAGTATTCACCCAGTTTTTCCATAAAAGAAAAATGATTTTTCATCATTTGAGTGTGCACTAAGGGTTTTTTTACAGACCAATTTTTTAACCGCTCAATATCTTTTAAATAGGTGAAAATATCTTTAGAATCAACTAAATATTGGTCAATTTCATTAAAGTCTTGTAATACCGTTATCGCCCAAGAAAAAAAACTCTCAAACTCTTCTGAGTTTTCTTCAATGTTTTTGTACACCGAATAAAAATGAAATAGCAATTGAACATTGTCAATTTTTTTGATCTCCGTTATTTCTTCAATAAACGCTTCACTATTTATGATGTTTGGTAAAAAACCAATAGGTAATAATTTCTTAAATTCTTCTTTAAGGAATACGCCAGCTCTTTGAGATGGCAATATGAATACTGTGTTTTCAAACGAACTTTGTTTGTTAAGTATTGATTTTAAAGTTTCAGAAATAAATGTTTGCATTGGTAGTAGCGTCAGAATTTAAACAAACAATGTACAAAAATGAGCGATTTATTGTATACTATTGTTTAAATATTATTTTTATGCAATCAGAACTAAAAGTAGCCATCATACAAAAAGATTTAGTTTGGCAAAATGCCGAGCAAAATAGATTGAATTTTGATACAATATTCTCTGAAATGAATGCTGTTGATTTAATTGTGTTGCCAGAGATGTTTACAACGGGTTTTTCTATGTCGCCAAAACCAATTGCAGAAACCATGCAAGGTAAAACGGTTCGTTGGATGTTAGACACTGCTAAAAGGTTAAATGCAGCTCTTGTGGGAAGTATCATAATTCAAGAAGGTGCTGTGTATCATAATAGAATGTTATTTGTACATCCAGAAGGAGACATTGAGCAGTATGACAAACGACATGCATTTACTTTGGCTGGAGAAAATAAAGAATATACTTCGGGGGCTACTAGACTTATTGTTGCGTACAAAGGATGGAAAATTTGTCCATTAATTTGCTACGACTTGCGTTTTCCTGTTTGGTCTAGAAATGTTGAAAATTACGATGTATTATTATATGTGGCCAACTGGCCAAAACCAAGAATTAATGCATGGAATACACTTTTAAAAGCGCGAGCAATAGAAAATATGAGTTATTGTATTGGCGTAAATAGAGTAGGTATTGATGCCAATAAGTATGAGTATCCAGGGAATTCTATTGCGATAGATTATTTAGGAAATGAATTAACAGCAATTTGTGAACACAAAGAAGCGATTCTCTACGCAACCTTTAACAAGGAGGAGCTGCTTAATACACGTGCTAAATTGCCTTTCTTAGAAGATAGAGATACATTTACTATAGATAAAAAAAAGCGCCTTTAAAAGGCGCTTTTTTTTATATTACTGGATTCATCCATTTGAAATTGTATTTTGTGTCTGGCACAGAAATACGCTCCGTAATTCTTTGCATTCTTGCAGGCAACTTCATTAACCAATCTCTCGCTTTTTCTGCTTCCTGAGTTAGACCCGTTATTTTATCAATTTCCCACATAGTGTTTAATCTTTTTAAGATATCTATATAGTCAAAACCAGTATACACACCTGTTCTTTGAGCTACCACAGAGAATTGATCAAACAACGTTCCTTTTGTTTCGTAAGACTCTCTTAAGTACAATGCTGGCATAACAATTTTATGCTTCATCATGTGCTGAAAAGCCAACATCATTTCGCTAGGGTCTATCTTAAAAATTTCTTTTACAAAATGTGAATATGCTTGGTGATGACGCATTTCATCTCCTGCAATAATTTTAGACATTTTAGCCAATGCTTTATGCCCTTTTTTACGTGCTATTTTTGCAACATTATTGTGTGAGATATAAGTCGCCAATTCTTGAAAACTTGTATAAATAAAATTCTTATATGGATCTGATGATGTCCCAATATCAAACCCATCTGCAATTAAATGTTGCGTTGTAATTTCTACTTCGCGCATGTTCACTCTACCAGATAGATATAGGTATTTATTTAAGACATCTCCGTGCCGATTCTCTTCTGATGTCCAAGCTCTAACCCATTTTGCCCAGCCATTATCTGGATGTTGTGTTACGCCATCTAGATCTAATAGCCAAGATTCGTAAGTAGGTAAAGCTTCTTCTGTAATTGTATCTCCAACTAAAACCACCCAGAAATCATCATCTAATTCTTTAGAGATCTCTCTGATTTCTTGTACTTCATCAATAAAAGTATCTTTTTGAGAATTAGGTAAAAAATCTGTGGGTTGCCAAATTTTTTCTGGAGTAATTAAAAATGTATCTACAAACGTGTCTATGCTACCTTCTAAAGTAAGCATAACTTCTTTTCTGATGTTTTTTAAAGACATATGTATATTATTTTATGTGTGTTATAATTGCTGCTTCTGTTTCTTTCATTAGTTCATCAAACGGTAAAGAATCTATTTTTATTGGCTTGTGTGTTGTAATTATTATTGGACTACCAATTCCGAAAGGATACTTTCCATATTTAACGACTTTCCAAGAATTGTTTATTGTTACTGGTACAATATACCCTTCTGGATTGTATTTTGTGATCATTTTCAAACCATTTACAGAAAATTTTTTAGGTTTTCCGTTTCTGCTTCTAGTTCCTTCAGGGAAAATAACCGCTCCCCATTTATTTGTATGGATATTTTTAGAGAATTTTGCTAAAGCAGTTAGTGCTTGTCTTGCATCTTTTCTATTGATTAATGCAGCTCCACCATGTCTTAAGTTAAAGGATACACTTGGAATGCCTTTTCCTAATTCGATTTTAGACACAAATTTTGGGTGGTATTTTCTAAAAAAATATCCTAAAGGAGGAATGTCAAATGTGCTTTGATGATTAGAAACAAAAATTAACGAGGTATCTTCTGGTAATGTATGTTGGTTTTTTAAGCGAACAGCAACCCCTAGAATTAACAACGATTTTGATAAAAAAAAGTTTAATAGATCAATCAATTTTTTATGCCCTTTGTATCCAAATAGTTTTAACCCTAACCATTGAAATGGATGAAAAACAATTAAAATCAGTAAAAAGGTTACTGTGAAAATAGGTGATAATATGTGGCTTAAAATTTTCATATTTAAAAAAACTAAGTTGTCTTAGGATACGTTGTTTTTAAAATTACAACCATTGACTCCATGGGATCCTTGATAGAATTAATAATAATGCGAATCCGTAAAAGAGTGCAAACGTTTTAAATTTGGCAACGTCTTCTGTTTTCTTTTTGTGTTTAGACCAACCAATTGTAATTAATGCAATTGCAATGATCATCATTAACGGATGTTCTATTGCTAGGAGCCTAGCCGCTGAATTACCCATTACCGCAGCACTATCTACTTTTAATGCGATATATGCAGGACTCATAAAGTACCAACCTAACCCAATTAATAATTGTACGTGAGATACGATTAATGTGAATAATCCAATACGTACATCTTTATCTGTAAATTCTCTTTTTTTAGAGATCCCTAATACTGCGTTTACCACTGCAAAAGCCAGCATTAATACTACTAAATATGCCCAATAAGAATGAATTTCTTTCATCATAACGTTGTCCGTTTTATAGTTTGGGTAAAAGTACTCATTTTAATCAAAAAAAAACCACCTCAATTGAGGTGGTTTTTAAAATAAATAATTCCTTGAATTTATTGTAATACGTAAGCTCCTCCAGTTTTAATAACTGCTGTTTGCCAAACGCCACCAGCTCCGTTATAGATGTTATAAGAAACAATATATTTTTGTCCTTCAGCATCACTAGGGAAGTTGTTTAATAAAATAGTGTTGATTTTAGCAACTCTTGAAGCTACAGTCTCTTCATCTTTACCAGCTCTAACATCAAAATTTCCGTAATTTCCATTACCAACTAACGTGTAGTCAGCTGAAGTTAAAGTGTATTTGATTGTGTTATCTGGTACCCAAGTAGCACCATCATGACCAAACTGAACAGTTTCTCCTTTTACATTGTTGTATTTAGAAAAAGAAGTTCCGTCAAAAATAAAGTTACTCGTGTAACTTTTTGTAACTCCACCACCTTTATACAATTCATACATTGCAGAAACGATATCACCAGCTGATTTTGGGTTGAATTTAAATACATCAATTAAAGTAACTGGAATTTTAGCAGCCGCTTCATCATGACTAGAGAAGTTAGGGTAACTTTCACCCATTGCTTTGTACTCATCAGGAGTGAATCCAGTTATTTTGTTCCATTCACCGTTTGTGTATGCAAATCCATCAGTCAACGTTGTTTTTCCACCAGAATAAAATACGTATCTTAAAGAAACGAAATCTCCTTCAGAAGGTGAAGTGTATTTGTCATCAATAAAATTGGTGATATGGTACGTCTTATCAAAGTTACCATACGTTTTACCTGTAATAGCATCGTGTTCAGCCTTAGATAATTTGTATACATTTTTACTATACGTTTTAACTTTGCTGTAATACTTAAAAGTTGCTTTAACTCCAGAGTTCTTACCCCAAACTGGGTATTTGTCTGTAAGGAATCCAGGGATCATTGTTTTTGCCTCTTCAATAGAACCAAAATTTGGGTAACGCAATCCTAAATCATCATAATCTGCATCTGATAGTGTATAATTCGCTTCTCCAACAATTACTGTTTCTGTAGCGTCTATTTCTGCATATATATCTTCTAATGGATCACAAGAAGCGAATACCATTGAAAACACTGTTAGTAATAAAAATATTTTTTTCATGATTGTGTTTTTTAAAAGTTAAATTTTGCACTAAGACTAAAAGTTCTTCCGTAACCAAACCAAACTAATGGGTCATTTGCATCAGAAGCATCAGCTATATATTCTGTGTTAAGCAAGTTGTTTACACGTACAGTAACAGTTGTATCGAATTCACCAAGGTTAAAACCGTGACGTAAACTTGCATCTATAGTACTATAAGCAGGTACTTTCCAAGAATCAGATGGTCTTGTTGCAGCATTTGCATAATCTAAAACATCTATTCTAGCGTATAAATCTGCAAAATAATTATAATCTAGTGTAATGCTTGTTTTATCCCAGAACTTATATAACATTCCTAAAGCAGCAGTTGTTTGTGCAGCATTAGAAACTTTTAATCCATCAATAGGAAGAGAAATTGTAGATACTTGTGTTTGATTCTCATCAAAAACAGGTACATCGTTTAAATCGTTATCCCATTTCCAGTCTCCTAAAGATAGCATACCAGTAAAGTTTAATTTATCTGAAGATCTATAAGTGAAATCAAATTCTACACCTTGGTGTAATGCATTCACTCCTAATAAATTTGCTGTATAATCTTCAGCTCCTGCTTCTGTAGCTCTAATGTTTCTTGTAAAGGCTCTGTCATTCCACTGCGTTCTGTATAAATTTACATTCGCTGCGAATTTCTCTCCTCTTACACCATACCCTAATTCCATACTGAAAACTTTCTCGTTTTCTGCATCTGCATTAACCTTCGTATTGTTGTATCCATTAAAAACAGCACCAAACGTAGCTGGTCTTTCAAAATAACCAATGTTAGCAAAAACATTTTGAACGTCATCTAATCTGAAGTTTGCACCCCCTTTAATACTATATCCGTTTAAGTTTATTTTTTCAGAAGTTGCTAAATCTTTACCAGCCGCTGTACTTATATCATATAAAAAGTGTTCAATTCTTTGATAAGAAGTACGTTGAACAGATGTAGAAACAAATGCGTTAAAATTATCAGTTCCGTATTCTAATTGTGCAAAGAAACCTAACCAACCTACTTTACCATCATTATTATAACCAAATTTATCACCTACATTTAAAGCTGCATTTGGATTGTTCTTATTAGAGTTGTCGAAGTAGTAGTCTCCTCCTAATAAATCAGTTACTGTTCTAAAGTGTTTACCTGTATATGTTCTCCAGTCTACACCAGCAATTAAATCGAATTTGTCAGAAAGTTGAGTTTTAAAAGTTGATAAAACACCATACCATTCGTGATCATTTCTTGAAGCTCTTAAGATTGCTTCAGAACCTAAAGCTCCATTTGCTCTATTTATAGAAACAATATTATCTAAATCTACAGGTTGGTCTGAACCACCTATTCTAACACCAAATAAATCTCTGTTAGTTCCTGCAGTTCCACCACCTCCACCAGAACCAAATGATGCGTAAAAAGCAGTTGATATTGATGTTACATCACTAATTGTCCAATAGTGATTTAAAGAAGTTTGAGATTTGTGGTAAAAGTTATCTTCTATATGAGTTACTTGTCCATTTTTGTAACCCCAATCTGGGTTAAAACGATTTCCTGATTCTGCATTTCTATAAGTAGATACTGTACTCATATTTTGTCTTTGACCGTGACTTTGTGGCGCTCCGAAAGTTGTAAATGATATTTGGTGATTGTCATTTAATTTCTTAGAAAAGTTTACAAAGTAATTGTATCCGTTAAATTGTGTTCCGTCTACATATCCTTCTCCAGTAATTTTAGCAAAAGAAACTGTTGCAGCGATATCATTATCCATTAAACCTGTAGATAAAGTGAATCCATATTTTTGGTATCCATCATTCCCTGTAGAAGCGATAATATTACCTCCTTTTTCAACATCAGAAGTTTTAGATAAAATATTAATTGTTCCTCCAATAGAAGGGACAGCTACTTTAGAAGCTCCTAAACCTCTTTGAACCTGCATTGCAGATGTTACATCAGCAAGACCAGCCCAGTTAGACCAGTATACTCTACCGTTTTCCATATCATTAACAGGAACCCCGTTAATCATAACAGCAACGTTTTCTGAGTTGAAACCACGCATGTTAATACGTCCATCTCCAAAACCACCACCACTTTTTGTAGCGTATACTCCAGGAGTAGATTTTAATACCTCAGGAAATTCTTGCGAACCTAACTTTCTTTCAATATCTGCAGCTTTAATTGTAGAAACAGCAACCGGAGTTTTTCTGTCTATAGCAAATGAAGTAGCAGTAACAATAATTTCGTCTAACACAGAACTGTCTTCAGATAATTTAATTGAACCTAAGTTGTTTTTAGATGCAGCATAAGAAACTTCTTTTGTTTCATATCCTACAAATGAGATTACTAAAACACCAGCATTAGAATCCGCTGCTATCGTAAAGTTACCATCAAAATCTGTTGATGTTCCGTTTGCTGTACCTTTTACAACAACACTAGCGCCGGGTAAAGGGTCGTTAGATTGGTCTACAACTTTACCTGTAAGTTTGGTTTGACCAAAAATAGTAGCAGTTGCGAAAAACAACGCTACTAATAATAAGTTTTTAAAATCTTTCATTTTGAAATTTTAAGTTATTAATTATTCTGCAAAAATCCCTCTTTTTAAGAGTTCTAATGTTAACGGAATGTTAAGAGTTAACATAATTAAGGCTTTGCAATATAACAGAGTTTAGAGTTGTTTCATGTTTTTTAGTGACTTAGATATTAACAAGGTTGTTAACAAAAAGTTAATTTTAAAAAAAACGAATACTGAACGCCCTTATTTTAACTGATTGTAGTACTTGTTTGCCAGCTCTTTTCCTAATTCAACACCAAATTGATCAAAGCTATAGATGTTCCATAAAACGCCTTGAATGAATAGTTTATGTTCATACATAGCGATTAATTTCCCTAAAGATTTTGGGGTTAATTTTCTCAAAAGAATTGTATTGCTTGGGTTGTTTCCTTCAAATACTTTAAAAGGTAATAATGAAGAAATTTTATCAGTTTGATTATTGAATTTTAAATCTAAATGGACTTCTTCTTTTGTTTTACCAAATGCCAATGCTTCTGTCTGAGCATAGTAATTAGCCATTAACTTTTTATGGTGATCCGTTAAACCATGTAAAGACTCTTCAAAACCAATAAAATCTGTCGGAATTAATTTTGTTCCTTGGTGTACGAGTTGCATAAATGCATGTTGCATGTTTGTACCTGTGCTTCCCCAGATAATGGTCCCTGTTTGGTAATCAACACGGTCTCCATTTCTGTCAACACTCTTTCCGTTACTTTCCATGATAGCTTGCTGTAAATAATCAGGGAGCTTATTTAAATATTGTGAATAGGGAAGTATTGCTTCGGTTTCACAGTCAAAAAAGTTGTTATACCATATGCTTATTAAAGAGAGTATTACAGGAATGTTTTGTTCAAAAGGAGTGTTCTTAAAATGAGCATCCATTTCTGAAGCGCCATTTAATAAAGATTTAAAATTAGTAAAACCAACGGATAGACTTATTGATAAACCAACTGCGCTCCATAAAGAGAATCTACCACCAACCCAGTTCCACATTGGAAACACATTTTGAGCGTCAATTCCAAATTTAGCAATCGCATTTAAATTAGTAGAAACAGCAACAAAATGTTTCGCAACATCTTCTTTTGTAGCGGATTTTAAAAACCACTCTTTAATAGTAGTTGCATTCGCTAGTGTTTCTTGAGTTGTAAATGTTTTTGATACAATTACAAATAAGGTTGTTTCTGGGTTTAATTTTTTGAGAACCTCAGAAACATGATCACCATCTACATTAGAAACAAAATGAGTGTTTAAATGATTTTTATAAAATTGTAAGGATGCTACAACCATATCTGGACCTAAGTCAGAACCACCAATTCCAATATTAACAATATCTGTAATTGATTTATTGGTGTATCCTTTCCATTCACCAGAAATTATGCTCTCAGAAAACAAATCTATTTTAGATAATGCAGCGTTGATTTCTGTCTTAATATTAATAGTGTCAATAAGAATTTCGGTATCAGAAGAGTCTCTTAAAGCGGTATGTAAAACAGCTCTGTTTTCGGTGACATTTATAATATCTCCAGAAAAACATTTTTGAATCGCATCTTTTAAGTCACATTCATTTGCGAATTCAATTAATAAATCTACTGTTTTTTGATCAATTCTGTTTTTTGAATAGTCAATAGTAAGATCATCAAGAACAATTTTGAACGCTTCTTTTCTATTGGGGTGTAATTTGAAAAGCTCTTTTAAATGAATATCTTTTATCTCAGAAAAATGTGCAGACAGCTTTTTCCAAGCTTTTGTTGTAGTTGGGTTGATATTCTTTAATGGCATAATTTTTAATCTTTAGGTGTTTCAGTTGTGCTAGATGTTATTGTTAATTACTTCTAGCTTCTTTTATGTTGTCTAGTTGCTCTTTTAAAGGGTGTATATGAGCAAGAAATTTAGGTTTTAAACTTTTTTTAAGCGGTTCAGCAGCAGGTAGTTTTTGTTTTTGTGGGTCTACTTGTCTCCCATGTTTCCAGAAACGGTAACAAACATGTGGTCCGCTAGTGTTTCCTGTCATTCCAACCCAGCCAATTACATCTCCTTGTTTAACAAATTGCCCTTTTTTCACATTTCTTCTACGCATATGTAAATACTGAGTAGAATAGGTGTTGTTGTGCTTGATTTTTACATAATTCCCGTTTCCACCTCTTTTTTTAGAGGCAATAACAGTCCCGCTAGCGGTAGCAATAATAGAGGTGCCAACTTTAGCAGCAAAATCAGTCCCTTTGTGTGCTTTTACTTTTCCGTATAGCGCTATTTTTCTTCTTAAATTATATCTAGATGAAATTCGATATTGAAATTTAATAGGTGCTTTTAAAAATTGACTTCTAAGCATATCTCCTTCTTCATCATAATACTCTACAATTCCTTTTGTAGGGTTTGGAATAAAACGATATCCATACAAGTCTTTTCCTTTGTGATTAAAAACGGCTCCTTTTACGTTTCCATACCCAACAAAAACAGAGTCATTTATAAATTTTTCTTCATAGATAAGCTTGAAATGATCTCCTTTTTGGAGCTTGTAAAAATCCAAGGTCCAAGCATAAATATCTGCAATCTCATTCGTTAAGTTTGGGTTTAAATGAAGGCTATCCATCGTTACCGAAAAGCTAGAATAAATTTTCCCAGCAATTTCTTTTTCTGCGATTTTTATCTTTTTTCTGAAGGTATATCCATGAATAAGAGAATCATTAAATTCAACAACTGTTGCTGTAGATTTGCTGTGTTTGTATATAAATACTTGCGCTTTTTCTAAAGAATCTTTGCTTGCTAATATGGTGTAAGGTTTTCCTGCTCTTACTCTTCTTACATCAAAAGTATCTTTGATTTTAGAGGCAATTTTGTTAATAAGAGGATATTCAATATGATGTCTATCCATAATAACACCAAAACTTTCACCTTTTTGTATTGTGTCATTTATAACTTTGTAATCATTTAGTTTATAACCAAATTCATACACGTCTTTAGGGATTTCTATAGGGATAATTTCTTCAGCCTTATCTTCTTTACAAGAACTTAGAAATAGAATGACAGATAAAATAAATAGGATGTTTTTCAAAAGGACGATAATTTATACTTTACTTAAACACAAAAATACAATTTAATCGTATATGATTTTAAAAGAATTTGCAAGCCCTTTGTAAGCTTCTAGTTCTGCTCTTAATGAGCCTACCGCTAAGTTTGCGATTAGTTTAATGGGAATTTTGTTGTTGTCAGCAGTAATCCAAAGGGTAACACTTTCGTTTTCTTTAAAAATCCGTCCTGCTTGAACTAAAGGTCTAAAGCGATAGGTGTTTATTTTTCCAAAACGAGTGTTTAAAATCTCTGTCCCAAGAAAACGCAACTTAAAAGGATGTGTCTTCCCGTCAATAAACATATCTAAAGCAATTTCATTACCTGGCTTAAGATTTCTTACATCTTGGTTTCTCAAAAAGTAAAATGAAGAAAGCATGTCTTGGACATTACCTATAGAAACGATAGTGTCTGTTTTATTTTTATAATCTTGAATATATGCCTTGTTTATTTCGTGATTAAACCGAGTATCTCTATGCTTTTTATAGCCACCTTCATTAATTTTTCGCTTAAATAAATAAGGTTTTCCGGTTTCAACATCGGTATATGATTGGTAATTGTCTTTTACTTTAAAAAACCATTTGATAATTCCGGTAGTCCATCCTTTACCGGTAAGATGAAAAACTTCTTTTCCATCTAAAGTATCTTTATCTACTGATAATGTAGCGTTTCCTGCTTTTAAAAAACCACTATAGCTCATTTTAAATAGAAGCCATTCACCCTCTTTAAAAACTTGACTTTTTTCTTGGGAAGAAATTGTGATACTACATAAAATCGCAAAAAATAAAAGAGTAATTTTTTTCATGTTTCCAAACTTATAAAAAATCAATGACAATATCTATTCCAAAAACGAAAAAACTGCTTGAAATATCAAGCAGTTTGTGTTAAAAAAAATATTTTTTAAAATGTTCCCCAGTTTTTAAGCTCATTTTCGCTCCATAAATAAGGGAAAAAGATTCTTCTTTGGTATTTTGGATGCATGTATTTTCTCCAATTACTACCACCAGTTGCTTCTAAATCTTTTTTGCCACCGCCCAAGTATTTTCCTGCTGCATCATAGTGGGCAAGTACCCATTTTACATTTACAGTATAATCGTAATGACGCATTGCTTTAATCAATTCCTCGTTTTTTTGAATATCTTCAGGTAGTTCTTGAAATTTTTTAGAAAGATTACATTCATTATAGTCTTCCATGAAGTCAATAAAATCGCCCATGTATTTATCTTCAAACAAATTGATTAATGCAGATTTTTTTCCTGTTTTATGATCTTTTCCTGCTGCTTGCCAATACAAATGATCAAAGGCATTTTTGAAAGATGAATTTCTATCAATTGTATCTCTGTAACGAACATCAATTAAATTAATTAATTCTGTAGACGCAAATTCAATCTTTCTGTATTGTGCACTTTGAAAACCACTTGCAGGCGCTAATGTATTTCTAAATTTTAGATATTGTTCAACATCCATACCTTCTCCCATTACATCAAAAGAGCTACACAACATGTCAAAATAACGACTAATTCTCATTAAATGTTTAGAGAATTTTTCTGCCGTAATGTCTCCTTTAGAAAGAGAAATTTGATCAATTTCCCATAAGACCATTTTAAACAACAACTCATTTACTTGATGATACATGATAAAAACCATTTCATCTTTTTCTGTTGTTCTCGGAATTTGCAAACCTAACAATGCATCTGTTTGAATATAATCCCAATATGTTATAGGTGTGCCATGTAGCAATCCTTCTAGCATTGTGTTTAAAGGAACCCCAAGTTTATCGTACTTTTCTTCTAATGCTTTTAAAATCTCGTCTTTACTCATTTGTGTTTTTTTATGAATTAAAATATACTCTTATATCTAATGAAAGTACATTTTAAGAGAAAGGTGATTTTATGTTTTTAAAATTTTGATTCATTTTTTATTTTTAAGAGAAAAGAAAAGAGCAAAAAGAACCAAGGTTTTTACCAACTATTTTTATAATTAATTTCACCAAGCGTCTTTCCTCTTGCTTTTTTTTCTGCTTTTTTAAAGTGTTCCTCTTTTAGCTTGTTCTCTTTCGATTGATTCAAACAATGCTTTAAAGTTTCCTGCGCCAAATCCGCGAGCTCCCATTCTTTGAATAACTTCAAAAAATAACGTTGGTCTGTCTTCTATTGGTTTTGTAAAAATTTGCAATAGGTATCCTTCTTCATCAGCATCTATCATAATACCTAGAGCCATTAACTTTTCAATGTCCTCTCTTAATTCGTGACTAAATTCTTCTAATCTTCCAGGAACTGATTTGTAATATGCTGCTGGCGGCGTTGATAAAAACTCTACTCCGTTCGCTTTTAATTGAGAAACTGTTTTAATAATATCGTCTGTTGCAACAGCAATATGTTGCACGCCAGAACCTTCATAAAAGTCTAAATACTCTTCTATCTGAGAACGCTTTGCAGCTTTTGCTGGTTCGTTTATTGGAAACTTAATTCTACCATTTCCGTTAGACATTACCTTACTCATTAACGCAGAATATTCTGTGTGAATTTGCTTGTCATCAAAAGATAAAAAGTTTTCAAACCCCATAACATCTTCGTACCATTTTACCCAAATATCCATTTGATTCCAACCAACATTACCAACCATATGGTCAATATATTTTAAACCTGCACTTGGTGGATTGTACTCTGATTCCCATTTTTGAAAACCTGGCAAAAAGGCTCCGTTGTAATTTTTACGTTCTACAAACATGTGTACCGTTTCTCCGTACGTATAAATCCCTGCTCTTACAACCTCTCCATGTTCATCTGTTTCTACCCTTGGTTCCATGTACGATTTTGCTCCACGTGAAGTAGTTTCTTTATAGGCTTTTCTTGCGTCTTCTACCCAAAGAGCAATCACTTTTACGCCGTCTCCATGTTTTACAATGTGATCGTTAATTGGAGATTTACTATTTAACGGAGTGGTTAAAACCAACTTGATTTTATCTTGCGTTAATACATAACTCACAGAATCTTTCGAACCTGTTTCTAAGCCTTTATACGCATAGGATTGAAATCCAAATGCTGTTTTGTAAAAGTGTGCAGCTTGTTTTGCGTTACCAACGTAAAACTCTACATAATCTGTTCCTAATAACGGAAGGAAATCTTGTGCTCCTGCAAATATTTTTTCTAAACCGTAGTTTACTGATTTAATTTCTTTTGCCATTTTTAGCTGATTTTAATATTTTGTATATGCTATTTATTTAGCCCTGATTGAAGCGGCATCCTCTTTTAATTGTCAGTTCGAGTATCACGCTTTTTTGCGTGATGTATCGAGAACCAATTAAAAAGATATAGCAAAAAGCAGGAAATAGCTTCTAATTATTCTTAGTTTTAATGAACGTGCTACCTTGATAGGATTCCTACCTGCGCAGGAATGACAATTTACTCTAACCAAGATTTGTAATACTCTTCATCGGCAATTTTCATGGCTTCTTCCGTAACCTGTAAAGGTTTAAAAGTATCTACCATAACTGCTAATTCTTCTGTTTTTGTGTGTCCAATACTGCGCTCTGTTGCTCCAGGGTGTGGACCATGAGGGATTCCTGCTGGATGTAAGGAAATATGTCCTTGATCAACATCGTTTCTACTCATAAAATCTCCATCAACATAATACAAAACTTCGTCAGAATCAATATTACTATGATTGTATGGCGCTGGTATTGAATCTGGATGATAATCATACAAACGCGGCACAAAACTGCAAATTACAAAGGTGTTTGTTTCAAAAGTTTGATGCACTGGTGGCGGTTGATGAATACGGCCTGTAATCGGTTCGAAATCGTGAATTGAAAATGCATACGGAAAATTATATCCGTCGTAACCAACTACATCAAAAGGGTGTGAAGCATAAATCATTTCTATAATTTCGCCTTGTTTTTTTACTTTGATTAAGAAATCGCCTAATTCATCGTGCGTTTCTAATTCATAGGGTCTTCTTAAATCTCGCTCACAAAAAGGAGAATGTTCTAATAATTGACCAAAATAGTTTCTATATCTTTTTGGTGTGTATACTGGCGAGTAAGATTCAACAATAAAAAGTCTATTGTTCTCATCATCAAAGTCTAATTTATATATAATTCCACGCGGAATTACTAAGTAATCTCCGTACTTAAAATCGAGATTACCAAGATGTGTTCGTAATTTTCCAGTTCCTTTATGGATAAAAATCACCTCATCGGCATCTGTATTCTTGTAAAAATAATCTGTGGTAGATTTTTTTGGTGCTGATAAAATAATATTACAATCAGTGTTTGTCAACACAATTTTTCTGCTTTCTAAATAGTCGTTTTCTGGAGGGACTTGAAATCCTCTGAAACGATACGATTGAATATTATTTGCTTTGGCAATTTTCGGTTTTACTGAATATTGCTTGCGAATTTCTTTGACCATTGTTGGTCTGTGTTCGTGATACGAGTTGGTAGACATTCCATCGAAACCAATGGTTCCAAAAAGTTGTTCGTAATATAAACTTCCGTCTTCTTTACGAAACTGCGTGTGACGCTTTGGTGGAATCTTTCCTAATTTATGATAAAAAGGCATAATTTTTAATGTAAAAATGAGTTAATAAATTAATGCAACAATGTCGATTTGCTACATTTGATAATTGATTAATTGCTACATTAAATTCCTTATTCAGGATTTCTCTTAATTAAGAATTTTAATAAAATTAAAAGGTCTAACCAGCTCATAGTTAAGTGCTTTAGTTGTGCACTCAACAAATATACAAAAAGTAATAAAAGTTTGTTTAAGATTCTGGTGCTAATTCTACTTCTAATCCATCCATTTCTGGAGTTATTTGGATTTGACAACCCAAACGGCTATTCTCTTCTACATGAAAAGCTTCTGCTAGCATCATATCTTCATCAACTCCCATTTCTGGTAATTGGTGCTCTGAGTTTACATAACATTGACAAGATGCACACATTGCCATTCCACCGCAAATTCCAATAGTTCCTTCTGGAGCTAATTCGTAAGAACGAACCACTTCCATCAAATTCATTGCCATGTCAGTTGGGGCTTTAATTTCGTGTAAAACGCCGTCTCTGTCAGTAATTTTCAGGGTAATGTCAATCATAGTAATTAGGTATTAGGGGCGATTTGTTAGTAAAGTTATTTTAAAGGTTTAATGAAATCAAAAACCTAATTTATCTTTTTCACAACCGATTTAGGCGCTTCTTTACGAGTTCCATCAAAACCATCTACACCACCAACAGTTGTGTATTTCATTACATATTTTTTATTTGGAAAAATAAATTGAAATGCGCTTTGACACATTAAAGTTGCTTCATGAAATCCACATAAAATCAATTTCAATTTACCAGGATATGTATTTACATCGCCAATGGCATATATCCCTGGAATGTTCGTTTGATAATCCAACGCGTTATTTACTTTAATGGCATTCCTTTCTATTTCTAATCCCCAATTTGCAATAGGTCCTAGTTTTGGTGCCAATCCAAACAATGGAATAAAATGATCTGTTTCTAAAATATAATCTTCTTGGTCTTTTTTAGAAATTACAACTCCAGTAATATGATCTTCTCCTGTAACTCCTTTAATTTCGGCAGGCGTAATTAAGTTGATTTTTCCAGTATCTTTTAATTCTTGTACTTTATCAACAGAATCTAAAGCACCTCTAAATTCGTTTCTTCTATGGACTAAGGTTACAGATTTAGCAACATCAGATAAAAAGATCGACCAATCTAAAGCAGAATCTCCACCACCAGCAATTACTACATTTTTATCACGATATAATTCTGGTTCACGAATCATATATTCAACTCCTTTGTCTTCAAAGTTTGCGATATTAGGAATCGGTGGTTTTCTAGGTTCAAAACTCCCTAATCCACCAGCAATAGCAATTACTTTCGCTTGATGTTTTGTCCCTTTATTTGTGGTTACAATAAAACTTCCGTCTTCTTGTTTTTCTATTGTTTCTGCACGTTCTCCTAAGGTAAATCCTGGTTCAAATTGCTTAATTTGTTCCGTTAATTTCTCTGTCAGGTCACCAGCTAAAATTTCTGGATATGCAGGGATATCGTAAATAGGCTTTTTTGGATAAATTTCAGAACATTGTCCGCCAGGTTGAGGTAAAGCATCAATAAGATGACACCTTAACTTTAACAACCCTGCTTCAAAAACGGTAAATAACCCTGTTGGTCCAGCACCAATAATTAATATATCTGTAGTAATCATTTTTTATTTTTTAGACCTCACAGGTTTTGAAACTTGTGAGGTCTTTTTTTAATTCTATTGAATGCGTTAGGGATTGAAGCGACATCCTTTTTTGAAGAAATTCCTGTTTGCGCAGGAATGACAAGAAAAAGATATAGCGAAAAGCCCGACCTTTAGGTAACGCCCAAAAATATATTTTTCTGAGTGCTTAAAAACTGATTTTTATCAGTTAGCCAATATTAACAACTTCTATAATCTGTGGAGCGTATTTTTTAATGGTCGCTTCAACACCATATTTCAAGGTCATTTGATTGACAGAACAGCCATTGCAAGCCCCTTCTAGCTCAACTTTTACGATGTTGTTTTCAATGGATAAAAGCTTAATATTTCCGCCATCACTAATTAAATATGGGCGAATTTCTTCTAATGCTTTTTCAATGTTTTTTTCTGTTTCTTGCGCTGTCATAACTAGTTTTATTTTGTCATACAACCACTCATTGTTGTAATTCTAACAATTTCTGTTGGTGGTAAACTTTCGTTTCTTTTTATTAATTGAGAAAGCATTTCTTTAGTGATATCTGTAAAAGCAGTTTCTAAAGCGGTGTTTTCTTGTAATGCTACCGGATGCCCAACATCTCCAGATTCACGAATACTTTGCACTAAAGGTATTTCTCCTAAAAATGTTGTTTGAATGTCTTCTGCTAAATTTCTTGCTCCACCTTTACCAAAGATATAATATTTATTATCAGGTAATTCATCTGGAGTGAAATAGGCCATGTTTTCTACAATTCCTAAAACAGGAACGTTAATGCTTTCTTGTTGAAACATTGCAACACCTTTCTTAGCGTCTGCCAATGCAATGGTTTGTGGCGTACTTACAATCATAGCTCCATTTATTGGTAAAGCTTGTACAATTGATAAATGCACATCACCAGTTCCTGGAGGTAAGTCAATTAATAAGAAATCTAATTCTCCCCAGTCTGCATCAAAAATCAATTGATTTAATGCTTTAGAAGCCATTGGTCCACGCCAAATTACTGCTTGATTTGGATCGGTAAAGAAACCAAGAGATAATAATTTAACACCATAATTTTCTACAGGTTTCATTTTAGAACGCCCGTCAACATGAACTGAAATAGGTTTTTCTTTCTCTACATCAAACATTAAATGCATTGATGGTCCGTAAATATCGGCATCTAATACACCAACTTTAAATCCCATTTTAGCTAGAGAAACAGCTGTGTTTGCTGTGATAGTAGATTTTCCAACACCTCCTTTTCCAGAAGCAATTGCAATAATATTTTTAATATTAGGAATCTTTTTCCCTTTTATTTGATTCGGGTTTTCCTTTTGAGGAACAACCGCTTTTACATTTACTTTTACAATAATGTCTTCACTTACTTTTAAGCGAAGTGCATTGATAATTTCACTTTCAACTCTTTTCTTAGCTTGTAAAGCAGGGTTGCTAATGGTGATGTCTATTGTTGCTTCGTTTCCAAATATAACTACATTTGTTATGTTTTGGTTTTCAACCAAACTTTTTCCTTCTCCAGGAGCAGTTATAGATTCTAAGGCTTTATATATGTCTTGTTTTTTAAAACTCATTTCGAGGTTTTAATTAGGATTAATTCTAAACTACAAAGATATGGTTTACAGTTCAGATATTAAAGAAGTTGTAACTTGATTATTGATTGGTTAAGTAGGAAGAATTTATGATAGCTCTTTACTTGGGTCCCAGAAAACGGTGTCTAAGTCTTGAATTTGATTATCAACAACAACGATTCCTTCACTTTCGAGTAATTGCTGCATTAAGTTTGTTCCGTCAAAATGATGTTTCCCTGTGAGCAATCCTTTTCTATTTACAACTCTGTGAGCGGGCACTTCTTCTTTTTGATTGTGAGAGTTATTCATTGCCCAGCCTACCATTCTTGCAGAGCGCGCTGCGCCTAAATAGGTAGCTATTGCGCCGTAACTTGTTACTTTTCCGTAGGGAATTAAACGCGCAATAATATATGATTTCTCAAAGAAGTTGTCTGATGATTTCATGTGTTTATGCGTGTTGCTCTTTAATGGTTACATGCTGGTTGCTAGCAATCATCTTCTTTTGATGATACACTTTTTAACATGCTCGTTTCATGTAGTGAAATTACAATAATTTAATCAATGAACCCAACGCTACGATTCCAGTAATAGCCCCCAAAAAAAAATTGAAGTACTTTGAGAATTTTGCGATTTTCGGCTTAATTTTCTCAGCTAAAAGAATATAGTGATATAAAATGAAATAGGTACCCAATGCCGACCCAAGTACGAAAAAGGAAACACTTATAAGATCTAATTCTAACCAACCATACATATTAAGGGCAGCACCAACACCACAGTAAAACGGAATTGAAAACATGTTTATAAGGGATAAACCGATGCCTGTTAGAAAGCCATTTTTTTTGCTTTTTTTTGTCACTATTTCCTTTTGTTCTTGAATAGCCGTTCTGAAAAAGAAAATTGATAAAACAGCGAAAATTATAATTGAAACAGATTGTATGGTTTCTAATATAATTGGGTTTGAATAAATAACCTTTAAGAATAGTAATGCGAAAAAAGCTTGAAAAAGGACAATAAATGAAACTCCAATAGAAAAATTAATTCCTGTTTTCTTGTCTTTCTCTATGCTAATTTTAGTTGCGGTAATGTTTAACATACTTGGCGTAACAGTTCCTAGATAAGAAATGCTAAAGCCAAGAAAAAAAGCAAGAAAGAACATGTGTTAGAACCGTTAGTATTTAATTCGGAATTTGACGAAAGTAATTGCTTTTCCTTTCTCTAAATATTGCTTTTCGTAAAAAGTTTGCGTGTTGATTACTTCTTCAGGGCTATATGTGTCTCTGTATACATCATGATTTGCATGTAAAACTTCATGCCCTTCACCATGTAGTAAGCCTAAAGTATACCCGTGCATAAACTCGCTATCTGTCTTTAAATTAACAACCCCATCTTCTTTTAAGATATGGTGGTATTTTTTTAAGAATTCTGCATTGGTAAGTCTGTGCTTGGTTCTTTTGTATTTGATTTGTGGGTCTGGAAACGTAATCCAAATTTCATCAACTTCATTTTCTTCGAAAATTTGATCGATCAATTCTATTTGGGTTCTAACAAAACCAACATTATTTAGATCTTCTTCTAGTGCTGTTTTAGCTCCTCGCCAAAAACGTGCACCTTTAATATCGATTCCAATAAAATTTTTGTCTGGATTTTTTTCAGCGAGTGCAATAGTATATTCTCCTTTACCACAACCTAGCTCTAAAACGATAGGTTTATCGTTTTTAAAAAAAGTATTCCATTTTCCTTTTAAAGAAAAGCCTTCTAAGATTTCTTCCCTTTTAGGCTGAATGACATTAGAGAACGTTTCATTTTCGTTGAAACGTTTCAGTTTGTTCTTGCTTCCCAAAGTAAAAAATTATTTTGCAGAATCTTCGATTCCTTCCTTTTTAAATCGCATTGATTCTTTCATCCAGTATCTGAATAAGAAAAGAAGAACAATCATAAATAACCAATTGACTCCGTTAGAGATCCACCAACCGTAATCTCCTTTTGAAATAGATAAACGCATCCACTGAAAAGGACCTAAAGCCCAAGTAAAAAATTCTCCTATTAATCTAAAAATATTGCTTGCAATCATATCTTAAGTATCTTTACACTGCAAAAATATAAAAACAAATCATGTTAGCCAATTTTTTCAGCAAATCAAAACCAGTTAATTTCATAATAATTATCGCGCTTTTTTTAATCTACTATGTTTTAGATACTTTTATTTATAGATCTACAGCAATTAATATTAAAGTAGTAGTCGTTATACCGTTGTATTTAGGAATATTTTTCTTGTATAATTTTATCATCTCAAAGAATAGATTGACAAAAGACGATTCTTATGCATTCTTATTGTTTGTTGTTGGTTTGGGGTGTTTACCGCTATTAAATGTATCGTATGTAGTATTGATAAAGTACAGTATTCTGTTTTTATTTTTGAGAAGGATCTATAGTTTAAGAACACTAAAGTTAGTCTATGATAAGTTGTTTGATAGCGGACTTTGGTTAGGTGTTTTGTTTTTAACATCACCTGAATATGTGTTGTATTTATTTTTGTTGTTTGCCTCGGTGCTTCTTTTTGTTAAAATTACATTTAGAACAATGGTAATTCCGATAGTAGGATTTTTAACGCCACTTTTTTTGTTTTTCACCTATCATTTTTATGTTGATACTTTAGATGATTTTTATCAGCTTTTTGACATTGGTTTTACATTAGATTTTAACAGCTATACTTCTAGTTTTTATGCAAGTACGTTGTCGGTATTTGGTGTGGTAACCTTGATCGCTGTTCTTTTAAAATCGGGAAAAATATTTTCTGTAAGCAATCGGTTTAAAAGAAGTTGGATTTTATTATTGGTGCATTTGTTGCTCGCGCTAGCTTCTTTATTTTTGGTTGAAGTCAGAGACGGAACAGAATTAATAGCAATACTGATTCCTTCAACAATACTGATTGCAAATTGGATTCAATCTGTAGAAAGGAAATTAATAGTGAATATCGTTTTACTATTGTTTTTGGTGATTTCTTTTGCGGTTCACTTTATAGCTTAGAGCCAAAAGCTAAATCTCCAGCATCGCCTAAACCAGGAATAATATATCCTTTGTCATTCAATTTGTCATCAATTGCCGCAATCCATAAATGGGTGTTTTCTGGAAAATTATTTTTGATAAGTTCAATTCCTGCAGTTGAGCCAATAACACACACAACGTGTATCTCTTTTGGTGTTCCGTGTTTTTTCATTCCTTCATACACAGCAACCAAAGATTGCCCTGTTGCTAACATAGGGTCTGCCAATAGCAACGTTTTATTTTCAATACTTGGAGAAGCAAAATATTCTACGGCAATTTCAAACGTTGCGTCATTATTTGGGTGATGACGGTATGCAGAAATAAACGCATTTTCAGCATCGTCAAAATAATTCAACAACCCTTGGTGTAAAGGCAATCCAGCTCTTAAAATAGAACACAAAACGACATCGTTATTTGGTAGCTGAATGTCTTTGTTTCCTAACGGAGTTTCAATAGTAGAAGATGTATATGATAAGTTCTTGCTTAATTCGTACCCTAAAACCTCTCCAATTCTTTCAATATTCCTTCTAAATCGAAGAGAATCTTTTTGAATAGTTACATCTCTAATTTCTGAAATGAATTTATTTAAAATAGAATTGGTTTCTTCTAAATGATGAATGGTCATATGTTATATATTAAGAATTTGAAGGTACTACTTCTTTAACTTTTTTAAGCACTGTTTCTGGTGAAATTGTTCTCATTACGTCTTCATAACCCTTACAAGTTTTGTTGCCATAGATTGAACAAGGAATGTTTGGGAACCTCTCTAAATCGGGTAATACACAATAAGTAGCAGGTTGGTTAAAAGGAGCAAACCCAGCAAAAGGATGTGTTCCTCCCCAAAGTGTAATCGTAGCAACTTGTTGCATGGCAGCAAAATGTGCATTCCCAGAATCCATTGCCAACATACAATCTAAATGCGCAATTAAATTTAGTTCTTCTCTTAAATTTAATTTGCCAGCTACAGAAATGCAATTTGAATTTTGTGCTTCAATTTCTGATAAGATTTCAGCTTCCTCTTTTCCGCCACCAAAAAGAAAAACGGTATGACTTTTAGAAAGCTCTTGAATCACTTTTTTCATTAAATCTATTGGATACATTTTAGGGGTAAATGCGGCAAAAGGCGCAATTCCGATCCATTGTTGTTTTTTCTGATTCGTGATTGCTGCAACTTTTGGGTCTAACAAAGGTTTTTTTAATGGAGTAGGATTAGAAATATCTACGCTAAACCCTAGTTTTTCAAAAACATCAGCATAGCGTTGATGTGATGTTTTTAGTTGCTTAAATATTTTAGTATCAGTTCTTGTTAATGCTTTTTTCTCTGCTCTTCCTTTATCAATAATAGCAATAGAGCGAGTAGGAAACCTAAAAAATGAACGTAAAATTTTAGATCTTAGAACATTGTGTACGTCAGCAATATGTGTAATGTTTAATTGCTTTAACTCTTTATGGAGTTTATGCAAACCGAAAACACCTTTATGCGTGTTGTTTGTATCAGCAGCATAAAAATTTACATTCTGAATATCATCAAATAAAGGTTTTAAAAAGGCTTTAGATAAAAAGGTAATTTTAACGGTTGGGTGTTGCTCTGTAAAAGCTCTAATAACAGGCACTGTCATTGCAACATCTCCCATTGCAGATAATCGGATTACTAAAATATGTGAATTTGGTTGCAAAGGTTGTGCTTAAAGATTCTTGTAAAAATAATCAATTATAAAGAAAATAGCATGGTTTTTATCAATTTACTCAGCTAGTAGATTGTGGGTGTTCTAAAGGATTATTCTTTGAATAATTGCGTACCTTTGTCCTTATTATTTTTAAAAAAAGTATTGAATGATTCAATCAATGACTGGTTATGGTAAGTCGATTTTACAACTACCTACCAAAAAAGTAACCATAGAGATTAAAACGCTTAACAGTAAGAATTTAGATTTAAATGTTAGAATTCCGTCTTATTATAGAGAGAAGGAATTAGCAGTACGAAAAAAACTAGCCTCAGGGTTGGTTAGAGGGAAAATTGATTTTTCTGTTTACGTAGAAATGACTGCGGATGAAGCTTCTACTGTTATTAACAAAACGGTTGTTAACGACTATATTCAGCAATTAAAAAACATGTTATTCACAGAGAATAACAACGATGTTGAGCTGTTAAAAATGGCAATGAGAATGCCAGATGCGTTAAAAACAGAAAGAGAAGAGTTAGACGAAGGGGAATGGAAATTGATTGAAGAAGCAATTGAAGAAGCCTTAAAAGAAACCATACAATATAGAGTGGATGAAGCGGCTTCTTTAGAAGACGATTTTAAATTAAGAATTCTAAATATTAAAAAATATTTAGAAGAAGTAAATGCCTTAGATGAAGAAAGGTTAAAAGATGTAAGAGCGCGTTTACGAAAATCAATAGATGACTTAAAAGTAGAAATAGATGAAAATCGTTTTGAGCAAGAATTGATTTATTATCTAGAAAAATTAGATATAAACGAAGAGAAAGTTCGATTAGGAAATCATCTAGAATACTTTTTGCAAGAGTTAGATAGTGAAGATTCTAATGGTAAAAAACTAGGATTTATTGTGCAAGAAATTGGAAGAGAAGTCAACACAACAGGTTCTAAAGCAAACTATGCTTCAATGCAAAAGTCAGTAATTCAAATGAAAAATGAATTAGAGAAAATCAAGGAACAAATCTTAAACGTATTGTAATTGATGAAAAATTTTGAAGGAAAATTATTTGTTTTTTCTGCACCATCGGGTTCTGGTAAAACAACAATCGTTCGCCATTTATTAGCGCAAGAGAAATTTAATTTAGAGTTTTCTGTTTCTGCTACCTCTAGAGAACCAAGAGGGTTTGAGATACACGGACAAGATTATTATTTTATTTCTTTAAAAGAATTTAAAGAAAATATTAAAAGTGATTCTTTTTTAGAGTGGGAAGAAGTCTATAGAGACAACTTTTATGGAACACTAAAAACAGAAGTTGAACGTATTTGGGCAGAAGGGAAACATGTAATATTTGATATTGATGTTGCTGGAGGGTTGCGTATTAAAAAGAAATTTCCAGAACAAACATTAGCTGTTTTTGTAAAGCCGCCAAGTATAGACGAATTAAAAATTCGTTTAAAAAAGCGTAAAACAGAAAGTGATGAGAAAATAAACATGCGAATTGCTAAAGCATCTGTAGAATTGGCAACAGCACCGCAATTTGATAAAATCATCAAAAATTACGATTTAGAAGTTGCGTTAGAAGAAGCAGAAGATTTAGTTGGGAGTTTTTTACAATTAGAAAAAAAATAAGATGAATATCGGTTTGTATTTCGGAACCTTTAATCCAATTCATGTTGGGCATTTAATTATTGCCAATCATATGGTGGAAAATTCTGATTTAGATGAAGTTTGGTTGGTGGTAACGCCACACAACCCATTTAAAAAGAAAAGCACGTTATTAGACAATCATCATCGGTTTGAATTGGCTTTTTTAGCAACAGAGAAATACGCTAAAATTAAACCATCAAAAATCGAGTTTGATTTACCGCAACCTAATTATACCGTATTTACGTTAGCTCACATTTCAGAGAAATATCCACAGCATACTTTTAGCTTAATTATGGGAGAAGACAATCTGAAGAGTTTGCATAAATGGAAAAACTACGAAACCATTTTAAAGCATCACAATATTTTTGTGTATCCAAGAATTTCTGAAGGAAAAACAGAAACTCAATTTGATCAACATCCAAAGATTCATAAAATAGATTCACCAATTGTTCAAATTTCATCTACTCATATTCGCAACGGAATTAAAGAAGGAAAAAACATAGAACCAATGTTGCCTAGTGAAGTTTGGGAATATATTGATGATATGAATTTTTACAAAAAATAATTTTTTTAAACTTTTTTAAACATTCTAGGTCAAAGTACTAATTAACTTAAAAATTAGTACTTATGACTTTCAAAAATGTTCAAAAAAACCTCATCTATCTTTCAATAATAGGATTGTTGTTTGTTTCTTGTCAATCAAGTGATGATAATATTGAGGTATTAGGAAATTTAACGACAGAAGAAATTTTAAATTTTGTGTTGGCAGATGATATTTCTGCAGAAGTAGATGATGTATTGGAAGATGATGCGCAAGATTATAACCTGTCAGGAAAAAGCGCTGATAGCAATACAAGCATAGTTGCAAAATGTGGTGATAGAACTATAGAAGTTACTGCAAGTGGGAAAATTGTCACCTTAGATTTTGGTACAGGGTGTGAAGGAAGAAAAGGAAAAGAGTTAGCAGGAAAAATTATTATTGAATATGTAAGAACTACAACTGGGTTTTCTAAAACGGTTTCTTTTGAGAATTTCACAGTTGAAGGAAATGCTGTTGAAGGAGGGAAGTCAATAGCCAAATCAACAGCAAACGCAAATGGGAATCCAGAAGCGACTTTCACGGTTGATATTACAATCACTTTTACTACCGGAGAAGTAATCACGAAAAAAGGAACAAAAGTAAAAGAGAAAATTGCAGGAGCTGACACTAGAAATAGAGGAGACGATGTGTATTCTATTTCGGGTAATTGGGAATCTGTAAATAAAGAAGGTGTCGTTAAAAACGCTTCAATTACAATAAATTTAAGAAGAGAATATGCTTGTAAATATATTGTAAGTGGTGTTATAGAGATTACCAAAGGCACAGCGATTTCTACGTTAGATTTTGGAGATGGTACTTGTGATAACCTAGCAACGTTAACAGATTCATCTGGAGTGGTTACCGAAATCACACTTAAAAGAAATAAAAAAAGAAAGTAATTTTTAGATTATTAAATGTTAAAAGCTAGCAGATTGCTGGTTTTTTCATGAATGCCGATGATTTATTTTTAAGTAAATTGACAGCTGAAAATAAAAATATAATTTTTTTATATTTTTAGGATCTAACAGAGGTAGGCCTAATACAAACGAATGAACGAATCAGATTTCATCAAACAATTAACAAGTAAAAAGTATCGTGAAAGAGCTTTTACAAAGTTGTTAGATTTGTATCAAGAACGATTGTATTGGCACATAAGAAAATTGGTAGGTACACATGAAAATGCAGATGATGTGTTGCAAAATACTTTTATTAGAGTATACAAAAGTTTACCGAACTTTAAACAGCAAAGTTCTTTGCATACTTGGATGTATAAAATAGCATACAATGAATCTATGAGGCTTATAGAGAAAGAAAAAAAGAAAAGTTTTTCTTCTTTAGAAGATGTAAGTGATAAATTCCTGGGAGATCTACAAGGCGATGTTTTTTTTGATGGGGATGAAGCACAGTTAAAGTTGCAAAAAGTATTAAGTCAGCTTCCAGAAAATCAAACAAAAGTATTTCAAATGAAGTATTTTGATAATTTAAAGTTTAGAGAAATTTCAGAGATACTAGATCGTAAGGAAAGTACTATCAAAACACATTATTATGGAGCTGTAAAGTTTATAGAGAATAATATTACAGCAACAACATTTATAGAAAAAATTAAAACATAGTTTGTTATGAGCTCACAAAATGATAATTTTAGCCATCGGAATACTTTTGATTTGAATATAGAAAAAAAACATAATTCGAGTTTAAGATTAAACACTCCTGAAAACTATTTTCAAAAATCGAAACACTCTATTCTAGAAAAAACGGTTCATCAGAAAAAAGGGAAAGTGGTTTCTTTATATAAGAATATCTCAATTTGGAGCGCTGTAGCTGTTGTTGCATTATTGGTAGTGTTGTCTGTGAAGACTTCTGTTTCTTTAGGAAATGAAATTGCAGAAAATGACATATTAATAGCCTCAATGTTAACTGATGACTTAGGTGTTGATACGTTGGTAGATGATTATATTAATGATGAATTATTGACTGCCGCAATATTTACTAAATAAGTGTAAACTATTTGAAAAACACGAGGTCTAAAGAATGAAAATAAAAACGAATACAATGAAATCTTTTAAAATCATAATGGCTATTGTTTTTACGCTTTTATTAAGTGTTTCTAATGCGCTTGCGCAACAGAGCGTAAAGGAACTAAACCTTACTAAAGAGCAAAGGCAACTTTTAAAAGCTCAAAAACAATTGATAAAGAATAATAGAACAGCGTTTAAAGCATCTCTTTCTATTGAGCAATTGGCAATCTTAAAGAACAATGTTCTGTCTAAAAAAGAAAGACAACAAGCATTGAAATTATCGTTAAATAATTCTCAGAAAAAAATAATTACCCTGAATAATGCGAGTATAAAAAACGCGAAACAACAATTTAGAGCGACACTTTCAAAAACTCAAAAAAAGCAATTAAAAAAACGGTTTAAAGGAAAACAACGGAGTGTGAAAAAAAACGTTAAAAAACATTTACGAAAGAATAGAAAAAAGAGCAGAGGTAATTAAGAGGATCTCTTTCATTTTAGTTTGATTGATTGTAGTGGTTGAGAATTTCTCAACCGCTTTTTGTATTTTTATGATTTATATGAAAAAAATAAGTGTATTATTTTTGTTGATTTTTAGTGTGTTGACTGTATCTGCACAAGAAATATCTGAGAAGGATAAAATATTATTGTCTACTGAAGAAGATGAAATAATAGATGATATTTTAGGTGATGATATAGATGTAGATCAATTTTTAAAATCGATTGCAAGCTTTCAGTTTTTATATTTTTCTGTAGATTATAATACTAAAACCTATTTTTCAGGAAGAGATATTGGTAGTGACCAGTTTAATGTCAATCCGCAAATAACATATATTCATTCTAATGGTTTTTTTGTAGGAGTTAATGGCTTGTATTATAGTGAGTTTTCTCCCAAATGGGATTATACATCTTTAACGGCTGGTTACGGGCAAAGTTTTGGAAAGAATAAACCTTATGCTTGGACAAGTAGTTATGCTCGTTATTTCTATTCTGATGGAGTTGACAATCCTTTTACAAACGAAATCTCTTTTGGACTTGAAGCAACAAATATAAACAAAACACTAGGTACAGAATTAACGGCTACTTATTTATTTGGTGATGACACTTCTTTTCAACTAATTTCATCAAATTATGGAATTGTTAACTTGTCTAAAACAAAAGAATATCAATTACGGTTACGTCCAGAATTGAACATTGTAATCGCACAGCAAACTATTCAGCTAGCACGAACGTTTACAATTAAGGGGAAACAATTTACAAAAAATACTCAAAAGAATGATTTTGGATTGATTAATACGCAATTGCAAATTCCACTTCAATTAAACACTGGTGGTTTCGATTTTGAATTGGGTTATATTGTTAATTTTCCTACAGCTTTAGAAGGAGAAACAGGATTAGGAATAACAAGTAATATCAATTTTTCAATTTCTTATTTATTAGGTTTTTAAAAGCTTGATGAATGACAAGGATTATATTTCGAATGAAAATTAAATAATCGTTTTGATATTCTTACCTTTACAACTAGTTTAAAGAAATAACTTTTGGCAAAAAAAAATCAAAAAAAAAGCAAGTTTAGGCAACGGATAACCAATAAATTTAGATTGGTTGTTTTAAATGAAGAGACCTTTGAAGAGCGTTTGTCTTTTAAATTAACCATTTTAAACATTTTTGTTTTAAGTGGTATTTTTTCAATTGTATTAGTCGCTTTAACTACGGTTTTAATTGCCTACACACCAATAAGAGAATACATTCCTGGCTATGCATCAACCAAATTAAAAAAGGATGCTTCTCGATTGGTTTACAAAGCAGATTCTTTACAAATTAGATTGCAATTATTAGAAAATTACACAAAAGCATTGATGCCAATTTTGGCCGGAGAACAACCAATTTCTACGGTAGATTTTGATTCTTTAAGAATCAATTCTAATCCTATAAATATTGACGAGAAAAAATTAGCTGCTTCTAAAAACGATTCTTTATTTAGAGAAAAAGTAGAAAGCAAAGATCGTTTTCCGCTATTTGATAAAGCAGAAAATAAAATTGATATTGTGTTTTTTGCTCCAATTACAGGAAGTATTACACAAGAGTTTAATATAGAAAACAAGCATTTTGCTTTAGATATCTCTCAGAAGACAGGAACTCCAGTAAAAGCCATTGAAGACGGGAGGGTTATTTTTTCTGAATGGACAACAGAAACGGGTTATGTACTTATTATTGAGCATGGAACTGGTTTTATATCTGTGTATAAACACAACGGCGTTTTATTAAAAGAACAAGGTGATTTTGTAAAGTCTGGAGAAGCAATTGCAACGGTTGGTTCTACAGGAGAATTAACTACCGGGCCACATTTGCATTTCGAATTATGGTATAATGGGTATCCAGTAAATCCAACAAATTATATAGATTTCAAATAATGAGTATAAAATCTGTATTCGCAATTCCATTTGCCAAACAAGCAATTAAAAATGTGCGTAAATGGGCAAATAATCCACATAAAACACAAGAAAAGATTTTTAAACAATTGATTGCAAAAGCGGAAAACACGGCTTTTGGAAAAGACCATGATTTTGCGTCAATTAAAAACTATTCAGATTTTAAAAAAAGTGTTAAAGTACAAGATTACGAAGGGTTAAGGCCCTATATTGATAGAATTGTTGCTGGAGAAGAAAATGTGCTTTGGAAAGGGAAGCCGTTGTATTTTGCAAAAACTTCTGGCACAACTTCTGGTGCAAAATACATTCCGATTACTAAAGATTCTATGCCAACACATATTAAAGCAGCACGTAATGCTTTGTTGTTTTATATGGCAGAAAAAAAGGATGCTAGTTTTGTAAACGGAAAAATGATTTTCTTACAAGGGAGTCCCATTTTAGAAGAAAAAAACGGAATTAACTTAGGGCGTTTAAGCGGAATTGTAGCACATTATGTACCTCAGTATTTATTAAAAAACAGATTGCCAAGTTGGGAAACCAATTGTATAGAAGATTGGGATACAAAAGTAAATGCAGTTGTAGAAGAAACGGTTCATGAAGACATGACTTTAATTAGTGGAATTCCTTCTTGGGTGCAAATGTATTTTGAAAAGCTGATTGAAAAAACAGGGAAACCGATTAAAGATATTTTTCCAAATTTCAACTTCTTTGTATATGGTGGTGTTAATTTTGAACCGTATAAAAATAAGTTCGAAAGCTTAATTGGAAAGAAGATAGATTATGTTGAATTGTACCCTGCTTCTGAAGGGTTTATAGCCTATCAAGATTCGCAAACTGAACCAGGAATGTTGTTGCAATTAAACTCAGGGATCTTTTATGAGTTTATTCCCGCAACTGAATTTTATGACGAAAATCCAACTAGAATTTCTGTAAAGGATGTGCAATTGGGAGTAAATTATGTGATTATCTTAAACACAAACGCGGGTCTTTGGGGATATAATATTGGAGACACCGTTGAGTTTACATCATTGTTGCCATATCGTATAAAAGTTACAGGTAGAATTAAGCATTTTATTTCTGCTTTTGGAGAACATGTAATCGGGAAAGAAGTAGAAAATGCATTGAAAGATTCTATTCAAGAAACCGAAATAAATATTAGTGAGTTTACAGTTGCGCCACAAGTAAATCCAGAAAGTGGATTGCCATATCATGAGTGGTTTATTGAGTTTGAAAACGAACCAGAAAACCTAGATGACTTTGCTGCTAAAGTAGATGCTTCTATGCAAGAGCAAAATATGTATTATTTCGATTTGATAACAGGAAAATTATTACGACCTTTAGTAATTAGAAGGGTGAGAAAAGGTGGTTTTCATGAATATATGAAGTCGATTGGAAAGTTTGGCGGACAGAATAAGATTCCGCAATTATCAGACAACCGTAAAATAGCAGAGGTATTACAAAACTTTTTAATAGAGTAGTCTAGCTGTCAGTTCGAGTGAAATTGCATAGCGATTTTGTATCGAGAACGACAAAAAAAACCTTCTCGATACGATTTTTATCAAAATCACTTGAAGTAAAAACAACAACCATATGAAAATAGTAGCTACAAATATTGGTGATAGAATAGATGTGAATTGGAAAGGAAAACTAATTACTACAGGTATTTTTAAATACGCTGTAGAAAAACCAATTTTCTTGGATATTGAAGAGGTAAAAGGAGATACTATTTGTGATCGAAAACACCATGGTGGAATAGACCAAGCTGTGTATGGATATTCTTTAAAACATTATAACTATTTTAAAAAACTACACCCAAATTTAGAATGGCAATTGGGGATGTTTGGAGAAAACCTAACCATTGATGATTTAGATGAAACCAAAATTCATGTTGGAGATACGTTTAACGTTGGTGAAGCTATTTTAGAAGTAACAAAACCAAGAGAGCCTTGTAAAACTTTAGGTGTGCGTTTTAACGATATGAAAATTGTAAAACAATTTTGGAATACTTCTTTTTCCGGAATCTATTTTAAAGTGCTACAGACTGGTTTTGTGAAAGCTGGAGCTATTTTTGAGCAAACCAAATCTTGTAAAGAAAACCCAACTATTGCAGAGGTGTATGCTGGAAAAAAAATTAGCAAGGGAATGTAAGGTGACTATTAAGTGCTCCTTAAGCATTTCCGTTTTAAGTGTTTTTCTAGGTAAGAACTCTTTTTACGCGCTGTGAGATGGCCGTTAATATTTCGTAAGAAATGGTTTCAGAAATAGCAGCCATTTCGGTAATCATTTCTTGAGAGTTGAAGAGAATCACGTCGTCTCCTTCGGCACAATCAATATCAGTAATATCTATCATAATCATGTCCATACAAACGTTTCCGATTATTGGTGCTTTTTGATTATTAACGATAACAGCATAGTTTTTATTTCCTAATTTTCTTGAAATTCCGTCTGCATGTCCAACAGGAATAGTTGCTGTCTTGGTAGGTTTGTTTGTGGTAAAAGCTCTATTATAGCCAATAGATTCTCCTGATTCAATGAAATGGATCTGAGAAATAATAGACTTTAATGAAACGACATTTTTAAGTGCTTTTGTTTCTTGTGTGTCATTCCCAAAACCATACAATCCAACTCCCAAACGCACCATATCAAATTGCGCTTGCGGGTAATTTATAATTCCAGAAGTATTTAAAAGATGTACAATTGGTTTGTAGTCTAAATGAGTGTGAAACTGCTGTGCAATGTGCGTAAAATCGTTGATTTGATTTGTAGTGAACTCTTTTTCATTAAGATCTTCACTTGCGGCCAAATGAGAAAATATGGAAGCTGCTTTTGTGTGATTGGTTTTTTTTAATTCTGAAATAATTTTTGGAAGATCAGTATGACAAAACCCAATTCTATTTAAACCTGTGTTAAACTTTATATGAATTGGGTAATTCAATAATAGTTTAGTGTCTGCTATCGCTAAAAAAGCAGTAAATATTTTAAAATTATAAAGATTTGGCTCAAGCTGGTGTTCAATAATCAACTCTAAATTCTGAATCTGTGGATGCAATACCAAAATAGGAATTTTAATTCCGGCAGTACGCAAAGCAATCCCTTCATCAGTATATGCAACTGCAAAATAAGCGACGTCATTTTCTAAGAATTTGGCAACTTTTGTCGCTTCACTACCATAACCAAAAGCTTTTACAACAACTAGCGTCTTTGTGTCGGCTTCTAGTTTTTGTTTAAAATATTGAAGGTTGTGTTTTAAAGCATTTCCATCAATCTCTAAAACGGTAACATGATTATTCATAATGTATGCTGAACTTTATTCAGTGTCTTTTGAACGAGTTTCAGTGTTTTTAGCAGCTACTACTTGTTCTTGTTGCACTTGTAGTGCTTTATAATATGCGGCTCTACTTAAAGGCTCATATTCTTCAACTTCCCCCAATAAAACTAACTTGTCGTTTTGCGCTTTTCTAAAACTATAATGCGCTAAGTTTCCTGTATGGGTACAAACAGCATGTACTTTCGTTACATATTCTGCAGTTGCCATTAAAGCAGGCATCGGCCCAAAAGGGTTTCCTTTAAAGTCCATGTCTAAACCAGCTACGATTACCCGAATTCCTCTATTTGCTAAGTCATTACAAACTGAAACAATTTCATCATCAAAAAATTGCGCTTCATCAATGCCAACAACTTGTACGTCATTTGCTAATAATCGAATATTTGAAGACGAAGGAACTGGCGTAGAACGAATGCGGTTGTCGTTGTGAGAAACTACTTCTTCGTTGTCATAACGTGTGTCTACTGAGGGCTTGAATATTTCGACACGCTGTTTTGCAAACTGCGCACGTTTTAACCTGCGAATCAGTTCTTCTGTTTTACCAGAAAACATCGAGCCACAAATAACTTCTATCCAACCAAATTGTTCTGTATGATTTACTGTATTTTCGAGAAACATTTTGTAATTTTATGCTTGAAATATGATTATAATTGTATTTTACTTCAAGTCATACAAATTTATTAAAAAAATGATGCCAAGCGTCAATTAATTTATCAACTTATGCACAAAAAATTAGCAGCAGACTTAACAAGCTTAGCTCACAGTATTTTACAGTTAAAAAATAAAGAAGACGTTTTAGTGTTGAAACAAAAAGCGTACGAGATTTATGAGAAATTAACCGTATTGGCATATGTTGATGAGTATATAAACACAACACCAAATGCTACTGAAACAAAAGAAGAGCTTCTGAAAAAGATAGCGGACGTTGTTGTTAAAGAGGTAGTAGAGACTCCAATAGATGAAGTTATTGAAGATGCTGTTGAAGAACTTTTAGCAGAAGACGAAGAAGAAGAGGGAGTTGTTGTTGAATTTGTTGTAGAAGAAACAGAGGAACATGTTCTGATTACTTCCGAAGAAGAAGAAGAAGAAGAAGAAGAAGAAGAAGAAGAAGAAGAAGAAGAAGAAGAAATTGTTGTTGAATTTGTAGAGGAA